>Ga0129307_1002873_pt1 | contig 12191 bp, 7 predicted proteins | sample P1105metagenome_FD_94437 | JGI IMG/M metagenome (GOLD analysis project Ga0129307, IMG submission 94437) | Capybara group fecal microbial communities from Wisconsin, USA - P1105 metagenome | ecosystem: Host-associated > Mammals > Digestive system > Large intestine > Fecal | place: USA: Wisconsin... | reverse complement strand
GCCCCCGTAGCTGGCTCTGCCATGACCGGCCAGCGCGTAGTACAGTTCACCCAGCAAGGCAACCGCGTCACCATCCCCATCCCCATGGCCGACTTGGGACAGAACACCCGCTTCGCCGTGCAGGCACTCGCCGCCGGCGACATGAGACCTACCGCCTGGCTACGCCTCACCATCGACGGGAAAGAGGTTCGGCAACCCCTCGGCACACCATACATCAAGGTGAATGGTATCACCATCAGCGTGCCGGAGGTGATTTGCGAGAAACGAGCCACCATCTGGGGATATTCCCCTGCATTAAGCCGCATCACGGTATATGCCGATGATATGGAAATAGGCAACACCATGGCCCATGCCGACGGCTACTGGGCAGTGGACTGCCAATTGCCGGAGCAACTGCCCAATCTGGCTCGTCTCTCCGTCAGCGCACACATCCAGACACCGGATGGAATGCAGTTTGACACCGAGGCACGCGACATGAGCTACGACCGCGACGCCATTGTGCCGGAGCATGTCTATATGTTCGCAACCCCCAACTGCATCACCTCGATAAAGAGTAGGTTTGAAACAGAGGACCAAGCCTACATCGACTTCGACTTCCAACACCCGGAAAAGGAAAGGCCGGGTCTCTATATGGTAATGACCGAGTATGACTTCACATACTATGTCAAACTCAACACCGCCGACACCACCAAGGTGAAAGACGTGATCCTGATTCTATTCATCAACGGCGATCTCTATCAGACAACCTGCGTCTTCAACCCCGAACGGCAGATGTGGATGAAGCAGATACAAGGAATCACCATCGCCTCAACACCTATGAACGTGATGGTGAAAGTCATTCCCAAAGATGAGGACTACAAGGTTGATAGTGAAGCCATGCACAATGTTATGAACGTCCTGCCCAATATGCAGGGATGTTTACAGGAGACCATGGACTTGATTGACAGCTATTTCGCTCGATTCCACGCGGAGACCGACCCAGACAAGCTCAACCAGCTCTTTATGGAGTTCTGTGAACTCTTCGGCTTCGACCCCGATATGGAACTGCTGCCTGAATGGCAGAACCTCACCAGAGAGGAATACCTTGTCAAGTTGCATCAACTCGCTGAGGACTTTTCTTTCGACTTGGAAGGCTTCCTCAATGCCAACATCTACGACATGCAGTTGGACGGCATCACCATCGAACACACCACGGGGCTGACCCCGGAGGCACTTATAGAGGTAGGCTTCGACGAGATAGCCACCACTGACGATGCCAACATCTATCTCTACAACAATGACGAACAGATCGTGATTGTGGATTTCGGCAATGACCTGAAAATCACCTACAACATGACCAATGAGCAGGCCAGGGCCAACCTGATGCGTGTCAGTGGCCTCTTGCGGAACAGTTTGCAGGAGAACCTGTCGAAGATGAACAGCCAATACGACAAAGTGAAATGGGTCATGGAGTTGATACAGGAGAGCTGCCGAATGGTGGTAGAGGCTCTGAAGATCACTGAGCATATCAAGATGTGCGACAATGCCATGGGAATCTATATTAAAGCCATGCTTGAAGGAGGTGCTGGAGCATTGGAAGATGCCGCTGAGAAAGAACTCATCCGTGTCACGAAAGAAAAACAGTTCTGGCAAGGCATTGAGAACTGGCTCAACACACTGAATCAAGAAGGACCCAATGTGAGCACCGCTCTCGCCGCATTCTCCAAGGGTGAGGGCTTCATGGCGAAAGCCGTAAAAGTGGCGATGTCTGGCATGAAAATGGTGGAGAAAGCCTTGTCTTGGGTGGCGCTCATCGCCGATGTCACGGATGCCATCAACAAGGTGAAAGGTCTGCTCGACGAATACAACAAAGTGCCGGACCCCTGCAAGGACGACTACGCCAATGCCGTCCGCATCCGCAACGACATCCTGGGGTATGGAGGAATGACGTCCGCCCTCTATCTCGCCGTGATCATCAGTGACGTGGTGTCGATGACACAGGTGAACGCTGGACTCACCGGAGCGGCAGGTTCTGGAGGCACATCCCTGGCACTCTCTATAACCGGCTGTGCCCTCATCATCGCCAAGACCATTGGTATGGAGGCTTATTCCAAGGACTATCAGTCGAGGATGAACAACTGGGACGAGGATATTTATCTCTTGGAATGCGACCGCAAGAAACCGCCATCGGATGATACATGGACCATTCGCATCAATAAACTGAGGAAATACAACTATCCGTATAATCCCGATTTAGACAAGAATGATGACTATATAAAGAGTTATATAGAGCGTTTCCGTCGCTTCGAGAGTTTGCACAGAATCCTCGACCCCTCTGGCTTCGTCTATGAGGCCGTAACCGACAACCGCGTGGAAGGGGCCACCGCCTCCATCTACTATGAGGGCGACGTGGAGGATGTCTATGGCGATTTCCATAAGGAAGCCATCTTATGGGAAGCCGAGGACTACGGACAGGTGAACCCACAAATCACCGATGCCGATGGCCGCTACAACTGGGACGTGCCACAAGGACAGTGGCAAGTGAAAATCGAGAAAGCTGGTTATGAGACCGCCTTTAGCGAGTGGCTGCCCGTACCGCCGCCACAGCTTGACGTGAACATTGGCATCCACCAGTTCGCACAGCCTATGGTGAAGAAAGCACTCGCCTACGAGGACGGCATCGAGGTGGAGTTCAGCAAGTACATGCGCTCGGAGACCCTCCACGGCGCCCATTTGTGGCTGCCCCGCGACAATCAGTTGTTGCCCTCGAATCCCTGGCAGTTGAACACCTCGAAAAACTGGGAGGGCGACGCCTCCTACGTCTCACGCATTTTGGTGCATCCCACCGAGGATCTGAAGGCTGGCGACAAGGTGACGCTCACCGTGCGCCGCGAGGTGGAGAGCTATGCCGGTGTGCAGATGGCCAACGACTTCCAGCAGGAGTTTGTGGTGACCAACCGCGTGCGTCAAATTGCCACCGACTCACTCATCGAGGTTCCCAAGGATGGTATGAGACAGTTCCGCGTGGTAGCCTATCCCGCTTCGGCAGCTACAGGCAAAAGCGTCGTGGCAACACTCCAGCACGACTTCATGGCTACAATCTCCGAGTCGGCCACTTTCGACGAGAAGGGCGTTGCCCTGCTCACCATCTACGGACTCAGCGGAGGCTCGTGCAGCGTCTGTCTCGCCTTGGAGGATGACGAGAAGGTGAAAACCGATGCCATTGTCAATGTACTCGACCCGAACTCCATCCCCGTGGCTACGCCAATGGCCTCGCGAATCAGTGGAACGGGTGTGCTGCCTGGCGACCTGCTCGAACTGTGGTGCGACACTGAGGGAGCAACCATCTGGTACACCACCGACGGTTCGTGTCCATGTGATGAGAATGGTTCGCGCAAGCAATACACCGAACCTATCGTGCTCAACCCACCCGTCACCATCCGTGCCTATGCCGTGAAAGGCGACCAGCCAGAGAGCCGTGTGGCAGAATTCCACTACAACTTATGGACGGACATACGCCATACAAATGCCAACGCCCCATCCATCGAAGGTGTTTACAACACCGACGGTCGGCGCATCAACAGTCCGCAGCGTGGCGTAAATGTTATTAGAATGAATGATGGCACCACCCATAAAGTGGTGGTGAAATAACGCTCCATTGAGCGCAAGCTTCTTTGATAAGACGTATTTTGTATGTATAAAGTTCTATTCTTTGCACATACAAAATACGTCTTACTATGTTTTTCAAAATGCAATGGTGGCCTCTTGGCATTAGGAATGACAGAGTTGTTACTGATGCACTCGAGTATCCTCAAATCCCTAAAATAAGTTAAACTAAGGGTGGAAATGGCTGATGTTTCAGGGAGAAGTGTTATCTTTGCAGTTCAATCCAAAAAAGCTTTTGAAGCGTGAAAATAAAAGAAGTGGTGAATGCCCTTGAAGAGTTCGCGCCTCTGCCCCTGCAGGAAGACTACGACAATGCCGGCCTGCAAGTGGGATTGACAGAGACGGAAGTGTCAGGGGCATTATTGTGTTTGGACGTGACGGAGGAGGTGGTTGACGAGGCTGTGGCCAAAGGATGCAACCTCATCGTGTCGCACCATCCCCTTATCTTCCGTGCCCTCAAGCGGGTGACAGGCGCCAACATGGTGCAACGCTGTGTGATGAAAGCCATCATGCAGGGCATAGCCATCGTGTCGATGCACACCAACCTGGACAATGCCATTGGCGGCGTGAACTACAAGATGGCCGAGAAACTTCACTTGCGTGACCTCTCCATCCTCGCTCCCCGCGAGACAGGCGGCGTGAGTGGCGGCAGCGGCGTGGTGGGCTCCTTGGAGCAGCCCATGGAGGCTGCGGCGTTCATCGCCATGCTCAAGGAGACATTCCAAGTGTCGTGCGTGCAGACCAATGAGTTGCTTCGCCGGCCCATCCGCCGCGTAGGTCTTTGCGGTGGCGCCGGGGCGTTCCTCCTTGGCGAGGCCGTGGCTGCCGGTGCCGACGCCTTCATCACCGGCGAGATGCATTACCACGACTTTTTCGACCATGAGCAGGAGGTGCAGGTATGCGTCATCGGCCACTACGAGAGCGAGCAATACACCACCGAGATTTTCAAGCAAGTCTTAGAGGAGTGGTGCCCCGGCGTGAGGTGCATCCTCACGGAGGTTCACACCAACCCCATCGTTTACATGTAAACCAAACCATCATATATCAACATGGCAAAGAAAGACCCTACAGATTTAACCGTGGAGAAGAAACTGGAAGCATTGTTCCAGTTGCAGACCACCTTGTCGCAAATCGATGAGAAACGCGCACTCCGGGGCGAACTTCCCTTGGAGGTGCAGGACCTTGAGGACGAGATCACCGGCCTTCGCACGCGCATAGAGAAGATAGAGAGCGAGATAAACGAGTTCAATGCCGCCATCACCCAGAAACGTGGCGACATCGCTGATGCCCAGGCCATCGTCGCTCGTTACAAGGAGCAACTCAACGATGTGATGAACAACCGCGAGTATGATATGCTGAGCAAGGAGATTGTCTTCCAGGAGTTGGAGATAGAGTTGTGCAACAAGAAGATCAACGAGGCCTTGGTGAAGATAGAAGAGAAGGAGGCCTTGCTGAAGCAGAACCAAGAGCAGGTGGACTTCAAACTTCAGACGCTCGAGGAGAAGAAGAGCGAACTGGACTCCATCATGCAGGAGACCCGCGAGGAAGAGGACAAACTCAAGGCGAAGGCCAAGGGCTTGGAGGAGAAAATCGAGGAGCGTTTGCTCAACAGCTTCAAGCGCATCCGCAAGAACGCCCGCAACGGCCTTGGAGTGGTTTATGTGCAGCGCGACGCTTGCGGCGGTTGCTTCAACAAAATCCCTCCCCAGCGCCAGCTCGACATCAAGATGCACAAGAAAATCATCGTCTGCGAGTATTGCGGCCGTATCCTCATCGACCCGGAACTTGCTGGTGTGAAAGCCACCGTCACTGCTGACGAGAAGCCCAAGAAGAGGTCTTCAAGACGCAAGAAGTCGGAGGAAGATGCTTAGAACTCTTTTTCGATGGCAATAAAAAATCCCGCCAAACGGCGGGATTTTTTATTGCCATGGAGGTCGGTTCCTCCAAATCTTGTCTCCTTACTGGTTGAGGACCAAGCCCACGATGAGGGAGGCGTCGGTGATGTTCACATTTCCGTCACCATTGACGTCAGCATTCTTGAAGACGAACGATGTGGCCTTGCCGCTGAGCACGTATTCCACTACCAGTGTGGCATCAGAGACGGTCACTTGGCCGTCGCCGTTGGCATCGCCAAGCAAGATGTCGCTGCCAACCTTCTTGTAGATGCTTGTGCGCGGCATGCTGGTGTTCTCCGGGTTGTAGCAAGCGAAGAGCGGCGTGCCGCCGTTGTAGTTGAAGCGCATGTCGCTGTTGGTGTTGGTGCCTTGGAAGGTGATGGTGGCCACGCCATCCTCGATGGAGATGACAGCCTTTGCATTGCCGTTCTCGTCAATCTCGGTCTCCGTGCGGAGGTAGTTGCTCTTGTTGGAACCAGCAGCATAGAGGTATTCGCCACCCACGTTGAAATACCAGCCCTCCTCGAGGATGATGGCCTGCACGTCGGCGTTGGCGGTGATGGTGCCATCGGACTCCATGACGACGGAGACACCCTCGCGGTTGTTGTTCTTCTGGTTGGTGCCAAGGGCGTAGTAGTTGGTCACTACCTCTTCACCCTCTGCCACCTTCGGCGTGTTGGTGCCCACGATGATGATCTCGTCGCCAGCGGCGAGTGTGGAGGCGTCGGTCACGAGTGCATAGCTGCCGGTGGCCGGTTGTGTGGGCTTCGTCACGTTGACGGTGTAGGATGCACTTCCACCGAGGAAGGCGTCGCTGGTGGCTGCTGTGGCGGTGATGACTGCCGTGCCGGCTCCCACGATGGTGAGCGCGCCGCTCTCATCGATGGTTGCCACGCTGGCGTTCGAGGTGCTATAGGTCACTATGGAGAGGTCGAAGCCCTCTGCGGCGCTCAGGGTGGGAGCGGTGAACTCCTCGCCGAGGACGACGTCAAGGGTCTCTGCGCTCCATGCCAGTTGCGGTTCGGCCAGGGCGTTGCCGCCGTAGGTGACGGTGACGGTGCTGACAGAGATGGTGCCGCTGGGGGCGTATGTGAAGACCACGCTCTGAGCGTTGCCTGTCCATGTGCCGTCGGCATACTCACCGGTGTCCACGGTGAACTGGTTGACCTTGCTGCCGTTGATGACGATGCTGGTGATTACCTTGCCCTCCGGTACGGAGATGGTCATCTTCGAGGTTTGCACCTCGTCCACCACGTTGGTGTAGAAGCGCAGGGAGTTGCCGTTGGCGTTCATCCACCAGCGATACTTGCCTTCGCTGACGAGGGTGACATTGCCGGCTTTCCATGTGACGGGGTCGGTGAAGTATTCGTCGCTGGTGCTGGGAGAGAGGCTGGTGCCGTAGTTGGTCTTGTCGGTGAAGTCGAAGAGGCCGTCCACCACCTCATGTGTGCCTTGGCCCTTGATGACGTTGATGGTGTAGGTGGCTGTGGCACCCTTGTAGGTGTCGGTCTCCGAGGCGGTGGCAGTGATGACGGCTGTTCCTTCGGCCACGATGTCCACCACGCCGGTGGATGGGTCAACAGTCACGGCGTCCTCGTTGTCGGAGGAGTAGGTGATGGTGCCGTCGCCATCGTATGTGAGTTCGGGGATTTCAAAGTCTTCACCTTCCTCCACGGTGTAGTAGGTTCCGCTGAACTTCATCGTCGGGGTGAGTTTCTCGGGAGGAGCCTCGCCCGACTGGTAGGTGACGGTGACGGTCTTGACGGCCACGTTGCCGCTGGATGCAGCATAGCGCAGGGTGACGCTCTGGGCCTCGCCCTCCCATTTGCCGTTGCTCGATGTGTAGAGGCCGTCGTCGCTCACGAACTGCTGTCCGCCGGTGATGCTGATGCCTGTGATGACATAGCCATCGGGCACGGCGATGGTCATCTTTGAAGTCTGCACCTCATCGACCACGTTGTTGTAGAAACGGAGGGAGTTGCCGGCGCCGGCGAGCCACCAGCGATATTTGCCGGAAGAGGTGAGGGTCACTTTGCCGGCTGTCCAGGTGTAGTCGTCGTAGATGAAGCTTTCGCTGCTGCTGTCGCTGTTGGGTACCAGTCCTGTGCCATAGTCGGTGAATCCTGTGAAGTCGAAGAGGCCGTCTTCCACCTCGCCACCTTGCGATTCCACCACTGCGAGTTTGTAGGAGGTGGAAACGCCATTGTAATTGTCGGTCTCTGTCGCCGTGGCGACGATGTTGGTGCTGCCGACACCGACAGGTGTCACCTCGCCGGTGGAGGCGTCCACGGTGGCGATGGTCTCGTCTTCGGAGGAGTAGGTCACTGTTCCGTCACCATCGTATGTGAGCACGGGTTCGGTGAAGTCTTTACCGATGATGGCCGTGGTGGTGGTGGGGTTGAAACTCATGTTGGGCACGGGCTTCACGGTCGCTCCACCTGCCTTGTAGATGTTGATTTTGGTGATTTGGGTGTTGTGGGCGGAGAGCACCTTCAGCGTGTAGATGTTGCCGGCTGCCTGGTAGGCAGAGGCGATAGCATAGACGTTGGCGCCTTTCGCTCCTATTGTCTTTGCGCTGACCTCCTTTTCTCCCACGAAGATGTTTTGCTCCACGGCGCCGGAAGCGGCGCTATTGCCCACCACCTCGATGGAGCCCACGGCGAAGCTGAAGGCGGGCAGGGTCAGCGTGGAGCCGGCCTTGCCGAGCATGAGGTAGCCTTGGGCGTTGAAATAGTAGCCTGTCTCGGCGGTGAGTGTGATGGCGTAGCCCTCATCGTTGGTGAATGTTGCCGCGTCTGTTGCTTTGTTGGCAGAGCCTACAGGAAGTTGCCAAGCGTCGTTGGTGGTGAAGTCGAGGGAGACTTCCGGTGACTGCGCCCATGCGGGGCCGAGCACTGCGCATAGCAGTGCCGTCATGAGTAATCGTAGGTTTCTTCTCATAATAAATAGTTGTTTTGGTTATTAAGTTGATTGTCTTATGCTTTCTTTTCGTTTCCCGTGCAAAGATAGCAAAATATCCGATAGGTTGTACTCCCCAAAGCCATGTTTATTTTGTTTTGCCTTGAAAGGGGCATTCGTGTGGCGTCAAGGCGCTTTCACTTCGTATTCCGCTATGCCCTTGTTGTGCTTGGCGAAGAGGTCTCTTGTGGTTTTGAGGAACGTCTCCCGTTTGGTCTTCTCGGCGGTGGTGAGGCCGTCGGTGGGGTGACTGGCGGGATATACGACATATCCTTTCTTCCCACCCGAGTCGGCTGGCCTGGAAACCCAGTAGAGGTTGTATCCGCAGTCGGTGAGGGTGGTCTTTCCCCCTTTCTTGGTGAGTGTCATGCGCACCATCGTCCCACCGTAGGTGTTGGGCCGCGACTGGTTGCTCACGATGTTTCCCAAGGAGTAGGCCAGGAGGTGTTTCCCTATGCTGTCCTCGCGCACCTCGATGGGCTCCACCACGTGCGGGTGACCGCCGATGATGTGGTCCACGCCCTGCTGGAAGAGCCAGTCGGCCAGGGTGCGCTGCGTGGCGTTGGGCAGCAGTTTGTATTCGTCGCCCCAGTGGGGGATGCAGATGATGACGTCGGGAGCCATGGCCTTCGCCCTGCGTATGTCCTCTGCGATGATGGTGGTGTCGATGAGGTTGACGATGTATGGTTTGGGTATGGGTATCCCGTTGGTGCCATAGGTGTAGTTGAGCAGGCAGATGCGTATGTTGTCGTGCTCGATGATGAATGGGTAGAGGCGGTCGCGCTCCTCTTGGTTGCGGTAGGTGCCCAAGTGTTTCACGCCGAGGGAGTCCATCATGGTGATGGTGCGGTCGATGCCTCTGCCGTAGGTGTCCACGCTGTGGTTGTTGCAGGTGGTGAGAACGTCGAAACCGCAGTCGATGCACGCCTGCAGGTACGCGTCGGGGGCGCAGAACTGGGGGTATCCTTTGTAAGGAGGCCCTCCGAGCGTCACCTCGAAGTTGGCGATGGCGATGTCGGCCTTCTTTATCTCTGGGGCCATGAGGTCGAACACCCCGGAGTAGTCGTAGGTTCCGCCAGGCCGGGCAGCCGACTTGAACTGCCCCTCGTGCTGCATGAGGTCTCCTCCGAAAAGGAGGGTGACGGTATGCTCCTTTTGTTCTTCCTCGATAGGGGCTTCTCCGCCCTGTGCTTTTCCGGTGCAGCAGCATGTGGTCATGGCGACGAGGAGGAGGCCCATCATTCGAATGCGTCCCATGACATTAGGTCTTGTATGCATCATGTTTTTTTCGCGTTTTCTTTTTGAAAATGTTATTGATTTTAAAACAGAGCCAAAGTTACTGTTTTTTTCTGAAAGGGAGACGATGGAGCACCATTTAATTGTGTTTTCAGGGGTGATTTTGACAAAATGGCAGTATATTGTGACATTTTGGCGCACTTTTCGCCTTGGTACGCTAATTGCAAATATTAGGGTGAGCACGACGATGAGTGTGGTGCTCGAAACAAGAACATTAACAAATAAAAATATAGGAGATAAAAAAATGAGAACGATGCACAGAAATTATTGGTTACCCGAGTTGTTCAACGACTTGATGAATGTTGGCATACAGGCCACGAAGCCTTGCGCCACAGCCCCTGCCACCAACGTGATGGAGAACGATGAGATGTATGTGGTGCAACTTGCCGCTCCCGGACTGAAGAAGGAGGACTTCACCGTCAACATCAACGACGAGGGCAACCTTGTTGTGAAGATGGAGCAGAAGGTCGATGAGAACGCCAACGACGAGAAGACGCACTACCTCCGCCGCGAGTTCTCCTACACCAAGTACGAGCAGACGCTCATCCTCCCGGACGACGTGGACAAGAACAAGATTGAGGCAAAGGTGAACGACGGCATCCTCACCGTCAACCTCCCCAAGGTGGAGGAGGCAAAAGTGAAGGTAGCCCGGTCCATAGAGATCAGCTAAGAAGATTGAGATTTTAACCTGAAGGGGGAGGCGTGAAAACGCCTCCCCCAAATGGTGTTTAGCGACTATGATTTGTCCCTTATCAGAACTTCACAATTTCACTGCATAATGAGGCAAGTCTGTTCTGAGCCATCATTATTTCTGGTGTTAAAGGGCTTAGAGCTGTTACTCTATTGTTATCCATTGTAATCACAATACCCGCATGGTTGGGATGTGCTTTACTGGGATAGGCAAGCACGTCAACAATAGTTGGCACACCCAACTCGTTGTCGTGGCCAATGTCTCTCACCTTTTCCACACTCAATAGCGCATAGCCATATCTCTTGTCACCTGCTGTTCTGGCCTTGAAGTTTTTGGTTTGTTCATCTAAGGCCTTCGTATCACCGCGTAATACAGAGATGTAATCTTCGGCAGTTCCGCTGGGCAAGATTTCCCATCGGAAGGCTGTCGGAGCTACGCGCCCTTTGTAAACGTAAGAAGGCGAAAAGATGATTCTTGCCACAAACTCACCATTATCTACAGTTTTTGCAAATTGTTCAACCATGGACTCGCTTAAGGATGGAGATTAAATTTCGGGTGTTAAATGCTATGCCGTCGTTCTTCTGTATTTTACCGTTTTTGCGGATAAAATAGACAATTTTATCTCCTGTCATTGTTATTCCAGCAATGGTGTCGTTGCCGGAAAAATCGAAATAGAGGTAGCCATGTGCCTCAGGGAACAGAACCCAGCCATCCAGCATATCACCTGTCATTTTGTTGATGGCTGACTTGAACTTACGTATGGCGATTGTGTCAATGGCTTTGCTATCGTTGTTATCCCATCCTCTTTTAAGTTCCTGTAGTTCATCGACCCTTTGCAATAGTTCCTTTTGTTGTTCACACATTTGCGAGTTAGTCTGAGGCTTCAACTCACGCACTATGGAAACTTGTTCCACCCCTCTAAGTTGCCTGATGGCAGTCCTTAATAGAGGAAGTGCCGCATGATCACTGACTGTTACTACTAATTGTGGCATAAATATATACTTCTTTGGCAGCAAAATTACAAATAAAACCACAACCAAGCAAACTTTTCATCCTTTTTCTATCTCTAACTTCAAAAACGGTAAATAAGTGCAAGATTTTTCACAATCCCCAAAGGAGATTCTTTAGTGATATCGAGTTGGTGCATCTCACAATGACTAACTGAAGTTTCCCACCTTTTCTATCACGAATTTTAGAATTAAAGAATTTTCTTTATGATGGAATTTATAGGAATTTGAGACGAAATGGCAAGCCATTTCCTGTTTTTCCATTCTGGTGCATGGAGGATTCCCGTCGCTTGCGACGGATAATTCTTGTTAATTCTTTCATTGACCATAAATTCTAAAATTCTTAAATTCGTGATAAACAATTTGTTGCAAACTATTGAAGGTAGGGAAACTTCAGTGACTCATAAGAAAAATCGGGGCTGCAAGATTTTCCTTGCAGCCCCGAAAGCATCTGGTCAAGTTTGGGAATTCTCAAAAACTTGATTGAAAAGAGATTCCCTAATTCTTGACCGCTTTTTTCTTGTGGCCTTTGATGTAAACACCTCTCCTTGGCATTGGAGTTTTGACACCCTGGATGCTGTAGGTGGGAGCTGTGTTGTCAGATGACCGAATGCCGTCCAGGCTGGTGGTTATGCCGATAGCATCCTGAAGGACGACCGTCTCGTACTGGTGGTTGCAGAACATGATGTCGGAGACCTT
>Ga0129307_1002872_pt1 | contig 12200 bp, 10 predicted proteins | sample P1105metagenome_FD_94437 | JGI IMG/M metagenome (GOLD analysis project Ga0129307, IMG submission 94437) | Capybara group fecal microbial communities from Wisconsin, USA - P1105 metagenome | ecosystem: Host-associated > Mammals > Digestive system > Large intestine > Fecal | place: USA: Wisconsin... | reverse complement strand
CCCGGTCAGCAGTTAGCTTCCTCTACAGAGTAGCCTGACATGTATTATACACATTTTTTGCGCAGATGATAGCATCTGCTTATTTCTCATGCTCTTTTTTCTCTCAGCAACAGAAAAGAGACTGACGCACTTTCTTCTCTTGTGCTCAGTCTCTTTCTGGTATCTTGGCCGTTGTCATTATTTAAATGACATTGGGGGGCGATCCTGCTTCTTTATTTTGGTCAGCCAGAGACTGTGGACGGAAGATGATTGATCAGCGCAGCGATCCCTTTTGATAACCGCTCATCAGGCTCCGCAAAATGATTGCCCGGATTCATGACAAGCGTACTCCATTGGACTTCAGGCCGAGCGGAGAGCAGACCGGCCATATGTCTTGTCTCCTGACCGATTGTTCTCAGTACGGGATTCCTGGCTTTTTCTTCCAGATCCCCGAGGCTCAGATAAACCAGCGAGTCAGCGGGAAGGGACGCGCTGCGCATATATTCTGTGAAGCCCGGATACCACAGAGAACCGGAACAACTGGCTGCGCCGCGAAAACGTGGAGTCTGAGTCAGAGCCCACAGGCTGAAAAGCCCTGCCAGTGAGTATCCTGCGATCAGGTTAAACTCATCTGAATAGGTGGGAATGATATGATCAAGGAGAACAGAAAGTGTCTGTGAAGCGAACCCGCCAAAATGCTGACCTTTGAACACGCCCGGGGCGGGCCATGGAGTCAGGTCACCGTCCCAGTCCAGGACAGGGAAAAGCACCAGGCGGAATGGCACATGGCACAGGGAAGAAACAGAATCTGCAAGACGGCTGCATGCATTGCTGTCGGGGGTTTCCCATGGGATGAACACTGTGCCCCTGTGTTGATCCTTCTCAACAATCCATGTGCCATGTATTCCTGAAATGGGCTGTGCCTGCATATTTGACCTCCAAAGGCTGCGGTTCAGGGAAGGTTCAGCATGAGTGAACTGGTGCCGGCTTCGGACAGAATAAGATTCAGGTATTGCCCAAAAGCAAGACGGTCGGCATACTCCATCCAGAGACGATATCCTTCGTGTTCTTTCCATGCCGCGTCGCCAGACACCAGTGTGCCTGAAAAGTAAGCAAGGTTAAGGTCTTCAGCATACTGAAGCATGATTTCTTTGTCAGGACCGGAAATGTTCAGTGCGTCAAGAGCGGGTTCTGTTTTGATTCTGGTTGTATTGCGGAACCATTGTTCGCTTTCCTGAATAAAGCCGGAAGGAAGCAGTGTCTCATCCAGCGGCAGCGCCTGATAGGAAACACTGTGACTGTCATCCACGGTGATCAGACCATAGCGATGGGGAAACACGGAGAAAGCTCCGGATGCAATATCGTACAGGCCGCTCTCCTCTGCAATATGCTGGATATGAAGATGACCGGAGAGATGGAGCGGAACATGATGAGCTCGGAGCGCTCCTGCAATCCGCTCAGCGTTGAGAATCACAAAGTTCTCTTTCCCCAGAGATGAATGCGGAATGACACTGTGATGCGTAGCTGAAAGGAAAAAACACCGATCCAGGTCTGTCTCGTTCAGCACATTTTGCAGCCATGCATACCGCGCTTCGTCCAGGAGCCCGAATGCATACGCATCCGGTTCATAAAACGCACAGTCCAGCATGCAGAGGACAAGATCGGGATATGGAGCGGATGTGTAGCTGATGCCGATATTGTCCTGTGTGATGGTGCCCAAAAAGCGGTGATAGATCCTGCGAAACTCTTTGGCTTCCACGGTATCGGCTGCGGTATAGCTGTTGCCCTGGAATGCTCTGGCCGCCCTGCAGTTGATATCGTGATTGCCGGGGATGACAAAGACGGCGATTCCCTGATCTGCCAGCAGATCAAGATGCTGTGCGAGTTCCTGATGGGAAACAGCTTCGCCGTTGAACGTCAGATCACCGGTCAGAAGAAGAACATCGGGCCGAATCTGCTGCGTCTGCTGAAGCAGCGCATCGAGAAGCACGTCTGATTTATGCACCATTTTACCATCTCCCTGAGCGATGGAGCGCAGGAAAAGATCGCTGCCTTCATACAGACTGGGGGAACAGTAATGCAGATCGGAAACGACCATAATCGTATGATTTGCAGAAACGGAGAAGGGAATCAGCAGAAGAAAAAGGAGAAAAGATAGAAACAGAGATTGTCTCATGGGATCACCTTTTCAGTTCACGTACGGTTCTGACCAGTGCGGTAATGGTCAGCCCGATGGCAGCACACATGCAGATGACTGCAGGCAGATCGCGCAGAGCAGTCGATGACAGATACATCAGAAGGAAGGCTGCGAGAATCATCAGTAAAGTGACTGATTTGCCGGACATGATTGTTCATCTCCTTGGTTTTCTGGGGGCGTGATCAGTTGATTTTCGTCTCATGGGTGAGGGATTCAGGGGCCGGGTCAGGCAAATGCGCGAAATCGCGGACATGATCCCAGTTGACTGTAAAACCTGCACCATGTGAGCAGAATACGGAATTCGGCGTGTCATCGGCAAGCGGCTGATACTGGACAGATGCAATCACCTGATCTGCGTTGTGGCATGGCTCTTCATGGTCCAGCTGCACGCGCAGGCTTCCGGAGCCGTGTGTCCGCATGGGAAATTGTTCCTGAAAGGAAAGAAAGCGTTCATAGATACAGGTCCCTTTCAGAAATACCATATCCTCCTGATAGACCGGTGCGTCGCAGGAGGCCTGGATTCGTACCAGATCCCCCTGAACTGCCCCGTAAAGGTCGGCGGGAATACGGATGTCAAAAGCACAGACTGGTTCAAGAAGGACGCTGTCGGCATACATCAGTGCATTGCGAACGGCACGGTAAACAGCCTGTCTGAAATCGCCGCCTTCTGTATGTTTAAGATGGGCTCGTCCGCAGAGCAGATCAATATTGACATCGGTGAGAGGACTTCCTGTCAGAACACCTTTATGCTGTTTCTCATAGACATGGGTTGCAATCAGTCGCTGCCAGTTCAATGCAAGTTCATCTACATGCGCAAAGGAACGAAAATGAATGCCGCTGCCGCGCGGAGCGGGCGAAATGCGAAGGTGAACTTCAGCGTAATGCCGGAGTGGCTCATAATGACCGATCCCAATCGAACTGGAAGCGACTGTTTCATGATACAGGATCCTTGGCGGACCGAAGGAAACAGAGATGCCGAAGCGGTCGAGAATCTGCTGCCTGAGGATTTCCAGCTGCATCGGGCCGATCACCTGGACGGCAATATGATCGCCTTGCTCTTCCAGTCCAAGTGAAGGTTCCTCATCTTCCAGCAGATGCATATGGGAAGACATCTGATAGGCAGGAACCTGAGTGCGATCCCAGACCAGTTCTGCGCTGGTCATGGCCTGAATGCGCTTCTGCGCATGACTGGTTCCGCCGATCGAATCACCCGGATGCAGGCCGGAACTCAGCGGCACAGCGACCAGATCCCCCGGAACGGCTTCGGGAACAGTTCGATATCGCTGTCCTGAATAGACTCGGATTTCATTGATTTTTTCGCTGCCTTCCGGAACGGGAATTGTGTCCTTGACATGCATGCTGCCGGACATGATCTTCAGAAAACAAAGGCGGAGTCCTCCGGGTTCGTGTCGGACCCGATAAATATCACCGGACAGCACATCGGAAATAGGCTGAAGTCCATGAGTCATCCGAACAACAAAATTCATAAAGGGAATAACACCCAGACCTGTGAGTGCAGATCCGGACATTACGGGAAAACATGCGCGATGCATGATCTGTTCCCGAAGCCGGTCCAGCCACAGTGTTTCATCATAGTGTCCATCAAAGAAGCATTCCATTAACTGTTCATCGAAAGCAGCCACAGCTTCCTTCTGGCTTTCAGTAAAACTCCCGTCATAGGATCGCAGATCAAGAATATTCGAAGAAAGCCGGGTACTGATCTGATGAAGAACAGCATCCTGATCAACATCATTTCGATCGCATTTGTTCAGAAAAATGAAGACCGGGATACGGTAGTCTTCCAGAATTCGCCAAACCGTTTCCGTATGCGGCTGAACACCATCCGGGGCGGAAACCAGAAGAATGGCAGCATCCATGATGGAAACAGAACGTTCCATTTCAGCAGAAAAATCTGCGTGCCCGGGTGTGTCGAGCCAGTAAACCAGATCATCCTGCCATGGAACAACAGCCTGACCGGAAAAGATCGTAATACCGCGCGCCATTTCCATCGGATCGGTATCAAGAAAGGTGTCCTGATGATCGACACGTCCTTTCTTCCGGACGACACCGGCGCTATAGAGAATGCTTTCGGAAAAGGTTGTTTTTCCGGCATCGACATGAGCAAGAATGCCGATCGTTTTGCGCATGTCTTCCACTCCTTCTCAATGCTTGCTGAACGAAAGTATAAAGGATTCAGCATGGAAGGGCAAGACGTGCATCTCGTGAAAGGCGGACAGAACAAATCTGCCGCAATGCTGGAAAGCACAAAAAAACCTGATCTCTAACTGAGATCAGGCAGTGCGGTTGACGGGACTTGAACCCGTACTCATTGCTGAACACGCCCCTCAAACGTGCGCGTATGCCAATTCCGCCACAACCGCATATCGGCAACGATGCGTATCTTAGCATGAAGTGATTTGTTTGTCAAGCAATATTTTTTATATGCGAAATGCGGAATGGATGGGATGCAGATGGGATGCTGATGTGAAAAAAGTGATATGAAACAGCTGTAAAAGCTCAAACGCAATGGGAGAGCGAGCGGAGATGGGAAAAGACTGACTTGACAGGGATGAAAGAATCTGTAATATGTTGGCATCGGCAAATGACATACAACAGGAAAGGGTGTGAACAGTATGCGTGGAAAAGCAGAGCGAATGATCTGTTCTGTTGGCATTGCTTTCCTCATGAGCATGCTGTTCATTTTTTTCCCGGAACAGGGAGTGACTCCGGCTGCTGCAGAAGGCCGTAGTGACGATTCTGTGATTGAGATCAGCATTCAGAAACTGGAAACAGTGCAGGCGGCAGCATGGCAATTTGCTGCAGCTGTTCCGGATGAAGTGATTGGATTCCAGGATAATGTCATCCGGGTAACAGTCCCCGGGAAAGGAACCGTCACGCTGAATGTCTTGCAGGAAGACGGTGCGTGCCGGTATACTGACTCTGTTTCGGTGGTTCCCGGTGAAAACAGCATGATATGGAGAGGAAATGGAGCATACGGACAACCACTGGTAAAAGGACAATATCAGGTTGAAATCCGGTTTGCCGGTGAAGACGGAAAGCAAGAGGAATTGACTGCACGATGCAGCTTGGTGAACAACATACAAAGTCTGCTTTATGCAGTTCCTTCTTCTGATACGCTGTATCTGAACGGGGATGAAATGTGGTCGGTTGACTGTGCGTTTGTGCAGAGCGGTACAGCTGTCATGGATGTCTTTTCCTCCGATGATCCGCATACGCTGCTTGCACGCATTTCACAGCCTGTGAAGAAAGAGACAAATGTCAGACTGACTTGGAATGGACGAATGTCAAGCAGCAGATTTGTGAATGTCGGGAAATACATTATATCGGTTTATGCGGAAGGAAAGCCGGAAACGGCATACGAAATACCGTTATATGTGCAGGATAGCAATCACCTGTACAGTGAAAGTCTTTCTATCGGTATCACGGGGAGCATTGTTCCACAAAGAGCGATGTCAGATCCGGAAATATGGGAAATCATGATGCAGCCCTCTGTCGTCTATGACGGGACGGAGGCAACGTATTTGAAGGAAAAGCCATCTGGCAGAAGTGCAAACGTGGGAAAGATCAATCCACAGAAACAGGCGCTCGAAGTGGTTTCGGTAGGGACGGATGGATGGACCCTGGTGAGGACATGGCGCCAGGAAGACGGGAAAAAGACGGAAGGCTATCTTTTGACGGATCGACTGAAGATTGTGCTGCCGGACCGTCAGTATGCTTTGCTGATAGATAAGCAAACACAACGGCTTTGTGTATTTGAATACGGGAAACGCATAGCGGAGATCACGGTTTCTACAGGTCTGGTCCGATATGGGCAGCTGTCATGGGAAACGCCGGCCGGCAGCTTTTTGACAGGCGCACGTCTTGTGCCGGCCGGCTCGGAGGGAAAAACCTATGAATGCAGGATTGCATATGATGGGAGCCGCGTGATTGAGCAGGTAGGATACGAAACAATTAAGGGCACACGACGCTATACGGATACAGAAAAACTTGGACAGCCAAATACAAGGGGCGGGATCGTGATTCCTGCATCTGCAGATGTCCAGGTGAATGCCTGGTGGCTGTATACCCATCTGCGGCCGGGCACACGAATCATCATTCTAGATGAAGAGGACACAGATCAGCCTGCTTATAACACATTTGAATCAGTTGAACCAGCTTCCGCATTTGAAATCACAATGACTGTATGTGGAGATGCAGAAGTGGGGAACAAGGAATACGGTCAGAGCGCATGGAAGAACAATATCAGTGGATTTGACCAGCTGCGGGAACTGTTTCTTGCCGACGATCTGACGGTGGTCAGTCTGGCCAGTGTGATTGCAGGAAGAGATGAGGTTCTCTATTCCACGATAAAAGATGCACTGCGGGATGACGGCATGAACCTGAAAGGCGCATATGATGCGGATGTTCAGCTTGTCACCCTTTCGAACCGGCATTTCTCGGATTTCGGTTATCGCGGAAGGATATGTACGCTTCAATCACTCAGAGAGGCCGGGATGCATGCCGCCGGAGCGGGATCTGTGTTCATCTATGAGAAGGATGGATACAGGGTCGGCATTCTGTCTGACCGTGAATGGTCCTTCATTGAAAACCCGGAAATAACCAGGAAGGACGTAGACACGCTGAAGGCTCGGGGGTGCGATGTCATCATCGCATTATGCTCTTGGGGGACTGAAGATTCGGGATGGACTACAATTCGTCAAAGAAATATGGCGGAATACCTGATTGCTGCTGGCGCAGATCTGGTGATAGGACAGAGCGGTGGGATGCAGGGCGTCGATACGATACAGGGCATACCCGTTCTGTGGAATCTTGGGAAAATCATCGTGGCTGATGAGCATCCCGTCTCATATTATGCTGCAGCTGTCCGGTGTACGCTTCGCTTTTCGGAGAACGGCTATGAAGGTGCTGAAATCAGTCTGATTCCTCTTACAGTCAGCAGCAGCGCGCAGGAGGGGGTCAATGACTGTACCCCGTCAATACTGGACGCGGAAGAACGCGAACTTGTTCTCAGGATGTTGCAGAGAAAGTCATCCTGCAAGCTTCAGGAAAAGATGTGGTTTCCGGCTCCTGAGGAAAAATGAAATCGATTCAGAGCAACGAAAAAGGACGCATGCGCGCCCTTTTCGTTGGATGGGATTACTTTCTGGAATAGCGGTTTTTCTTTTCGTCGGAGAGGTAAGTCAGGAACTGGCATTCCAGCCGTCCGTTATATAACCTTCTGCGCTTATCAGCACGTTTTCCGAATGCATGCTCAAAATTCGGATCGGAAGAGATGGCACACAGACTCCAGCCGGGATGTCTGCGAAGAAGCGCATGAAGGTGACTGTATAACACAGAGCAGGATTTGCGGTCACCGATGCGTTCGCCATATGGGGGATTACATAGAAAGACTCCCTCTGTATGATCAAGGGTCAGTTCCTCCAGCGGCAGGCATTGCAGACTGATATAACCGTCAAGCCCAGCCTGGTGAACATGCCTGGAAGCGAGTGAGATGGCTTCGGGATCAATGTCAGAACCTGAAATGTTCATGATTCGATCCGGTTCAAACTCGTTCTGCACCTTGGAGCGGATTTCGTCTGCCTGCTGTTTTGAAAGAAAGGGATATGCCTCGCATGCAAATGAACGGTTCATCCCCGGGGCCCTGTGTCCTTCGCGAAAAGCTGCTTCGATCAGGAGGGTTCCCGTTCCGCAGCATGGATCATGCAGGGGCATGCCCGGACGCCAGGGAGAGAGCTCGACAAGTGCGGCGGCAAGTGTCTCGCGGAGAGGCGCCTCTCCGTTCCACGTTCGATATCCTCTTCTGTTTAATGCAGAACCACACAAATCGAGACACAATCTGCAGAGATTCTCATGAAGGGAGAAATGAACGGGGTACGGGATCCCGGTCTCCGGGAAAACGGATGCAGAAGAATGTCTGCGCATTCTTTCTATGATGGCTTTCTTGCAGATGGACTGGCAGTCTGAAATACTCATCAGCTGACTGCGCGCACATTTGCCGGAGACATTATATTGTCCGTCTACTGTCAGCAGCTGTTCCCATGGCACGGAGAGCGTAAGCTGGAATAAGTCCTCAAAGGTCATGCACTGCTTTTCAGCGAGAACGATCATCACACGGTCAGCCATACGAAGGCGCAGACAGGCGAAAAAACCATCTGTTATGGAACCGGTAAACCTGGCTCCGCCAAGTTCAGCTTTGGCATCCTCAAAACCAAGACGCCGGAGTTCAGCTGCGACAAGCCCTTCAAGACTGAAAGCGGCAGTTGCAAAGAATGTAAGATGTTGGAAATCCATCTTTTCACGCTCCCTCTACAGATGTGGCCAGTGAAAACGCCTGCATTATACGGGAAATATGAACTTCTGTAAAGCAAATACAGAAAGGTAAAGCTGGCAGAATAGCAGACTCCCAATGGAAAGGATTTGCGTTTTGTTGTCATATGGATTATACTTTAAAGGATTCATTTGATAATCAATCATAATCGCAAGGAGTGAATATAGAATGAAACTGATTATTGCCATCGTTCAGGACGAAGATTCTTCCAGGCTTATTGGCAAATTAATGGATGCAGGTTTTGGCGTAACAAAGCTTGCTACAACGGGCGGTTTCCTCAGAGCCGGGAATACCACGCTGCTTGTGGGTGTGGATGATGACAAATTCCAGGCTGCAATGGCCGTCATTGAAAAAGTCTGCAAGAGCAGAAAACAGATGGCTGCATCCCCTGCTCCTGTTGGGGGAACGCAGAATGGATATGCATCTTATCCCATTGAAGTGACAGTGGGCGGTGCTACTGTGTTTGTTCTGTCCGTGGATCAGTTTATCAAGCTGTAAGGATGATACATGGAGAAAATAGAGCCCTCCCGAGGAGTTGAGCTCCGGGATTTTATAGCGCAGGGTACAGCGTGCGAAGGCCTGATCAAGACATTGGAAGACGGGCATTTTGTTCATGCCTATCTGATTACTGGTCAGGATGGAGTCGGCAAGAAGACGCTGGCAAGAGAAGTCGCCAAATATCTTCTCTGTACTGGCGAACAAAAACCGTGCGGTACATGCGCTGCGTGCCAGCAGGTGCAGCAGGGAACACATCCGGATCTTCTGACTGTACGTGCGGGATTTCATATCTCCTCTGACCAGGCAACTGAAACGGGTAAGAATTTTATTATTGTCGATACAATTCGCGAATTGGTTGCAAAGGTGAATGAGCATGCTTACGAAGGCGGGTACCGCATCGTGATCATGGAGCATGCTGAGAAAATGAATCCATCGGCTCAAAATGCACTTCTGAAAACGCTGGAAGAACCGCCGGAAAATGTTCTTTTTTTGCTGCTTACCGATACCCCCGGTTCGCTGCTGTCTACGATTGTAAGCCGATGTCGCCAGATTGCGCTTCATCCATGGCCGGACAGTACGGTAAAACAGGTGCTTGCAGAGCATGGATATGTTGGAATCAGAGCTGCGCAGGCGGTGCAGGCGTCAGGCGGGTCCATAGGAAAAGCGCTGGAAATGGCAGGGGACGATGCATATTGGGAAAACAGAAAAAAAGTCATGAAGCAGTTTCTTGATATTCCCGATTACAGCAGCGTTTATTCGATAGCCAATGAATGGAAAGAAGCCAAGGATCAGGGAATGGAACTGCTGGATGATCTGGAAGATATGGTCCGGACGATGCTTCTCTGTCATCTTGGACGGGCAGATATGGAACTGGTCTCGGACTTACCGGCTGCTTTTCAAAAAATGACAAGAGAAGGCAGCAACGAAAGTTTTCTTCACATCCTTGACAGTATTCATGATGCACGGAGAAAACGTCTGAGCCAGGTTACATGGCCTGCTGTTCTTGAAAGACTGCTTTTGGATATCATGGAGGAAAAGAAAAAATGGTGAAAGTCATCGGTGTCAGGTTTCAAACCGGTGGTAAGCTGTATTATTTTGATCCGGTGGAAACTCAGCCGAATATTTCTGATAAAGTCCTGGTGGAAACATCACGCGGTTTTGAACTGGGTGAAGTTATTATGCCACCCAGGGAAGTTTCTGAGTCCAGTGTTGTAGCACCGTTAAAACCAGTGATTCGCATGGCGACTGCTGATGATCTGAAACATGAACGGGAGAACAGGGAAAAGGAAAAAGAAGCATTTAGAATCTGTCAGGAAAAAATAGTAGCCAACAAACTGGAAATGAAACTGGTCAGGGCGGAAATCGGTTTTGACAACAATAAAATATTGTTCTATTTCACAGCGAATGGCAGAGTGGATTTCAGAGCATTGGTCAAGGACCTTGCTGCTGTATTCAAAACAAGAATTGAACTGAGACAGATTGGGGTTCGGGATGAAGCACGTATGATTGGCGGGCTGGGCCCGTGCGGACGCCCCATCTGCTGTGATGCGTTTCTGGATGATTTCGAGCCTGTTTCCATTAAAATGGCAAAAGAGCAGAAGCTTTCCCTGAATCCGACAAAGATAAGCGGTGTATGCGGACGACTGATGTGTTGCCTGAAGTATGAAGAAGAGCAATACGAGGAAATCAGAAAATGCATGCCGAAAGTTGGCAAAGAATTCCAGACACCCGAAGGAACAGCTACTGTTCTCGAACAGAACATCTTAAAAGAATCAATTCTTTGCCGTGTGAGCCATGGAGATTCCACCGAAAACAGAGAATACACCCTTGAGGAACAGGTGAATATGGGTGTTGCAAAGCCCCTGATTCATGAGCCGGTGAATCCTGATACCTCAAATGAGGAGCAGGAAACGAAAACACCGCAGGCTGAAAATGAAGCGCAGGAGGATCATGACGAAGCTGTTTTGCCGGTGGCTGTGCAGAACATGAAGGTGTTGCCTGAAGTGCAGGAAATGAAACAGGAGATCACCAGTGAACGCTGGTCATATGGGCAGGTCAACCGTAATGCAGATGATAGCGTCCAGTCTGAAAACGAGGGTGCAAAACGGCAGGCAGCCATGCAGAACCAGGAAAAAGCTGAAAAGTCTCCGGCGAAAGCAAAAGATGCAGAACCTGTTGCTGAAAAGAGTAAAAGCAATCAGTTTCAACGTGCTGAAGCATGGCGTGCTGCACTGGAGAAAGCAATGGAAGCAGCAAATGGCAAAACGCATTGAGCATAAGGTGTGACCGTGGGTCACAATTTTTGCCCAAGGTATTGCAATCAAAAATTTACAGTGTTATAATGACAAAGTCAGCAGAGAGCTGAATAAATTTGGAGGTGCTTATTATGGCATATAAAATTTCTGACGACTGCATTTCTTGCGGAACCTGCGCTGAAGGCTGCCCTGTGAACGCCATTTCTGAAGGCGACGGCAAGTATGTGATTGATGAAGATGCCTGCATCGAATGCGGTGCATGCGCTAGCGTTTGCCCTGTGGGTGCTCCTGCTCAGGCATAATCTGATTTCTTTAAAACCGGCTGCGGCCGGTTTTTTTATGTCGCTTATTTCGGTAAGGTAAAAACATCATTCTTCCTTCCGATGGCATATATCTTGACATCAGACGAAGTCTCCTGACCTAGACAGATCTGTCCACATGCAACTTGAAGATAACAGGCCTGTGACTCTCATACTGAATGAGGACGGTAAAAGATATCTGAAAGAAGACGCACTGAATATCGGTGTCAGAAAGGCTCAGGTGCTTTTCGTCAGATCATTCGGAGAGAAGATCTGATTTGTCGCTGAGAATGGCTTGATGCCCTTTGCGGATATTTCGCACAGGGATGAGCATCTGGATTGAACCAGAAGAAACAGCATCAATATCAGGATTGTGAAAAGAGCGAACAGTAATGATCAGACGGTCTTACTTATATACTACAGCTGCATGTTGCTGCATCATAACCTATAGCTGTAGCTATATATCATATGTGCCATGTATCAGTAAAAAATTAAATCATAAGGGTGTAACTATTTTTGTGTGGTAAAACATACAAAAGCCCGGCATCGTGACGGAAAAAATCACAATGCCGGGTTGACTGACTGATTCATCTGCCTGTAGATCAGAGGAACAACAATGGATT
>Ga0129307_1002871_pt1 | contig 12200 bp, 9 predicted proteins | sample P1105metagenome_FD_94437 | JGI IMG/M metagenome (GOLD analysis project Ga0129307, IMG submission 94437) | Capybara group fecal microbial communities from Wisconsin, USA - P1105 metagenome | ecosystem: Host-associated > Mammals > Digestive system > Large intestine > Fecal | place: USA: Wisconsin... | reverse complement strand
GGAGCGCCCTCTATGGGGCAAAATTCTATTAAAAGTCTTTGGAAAAGGGGTTCGGGGAAAGAACCTTTCCTCAGAAAGGTTTTTCCCCGATAAATACGTATAAAGCTGCTATATGAGTACAGCAGTTACTGTATGCCCTTTTTGTATTATTCAGTTGCAGTTGATATCAGACAGGGAGTTTATCTATAAGCTGTAATTTATACTTCTGGATAGCAAGTGCGTCTGCATTTGTTATGCCATCACCGGTGTTTGAACAGTCACCGTTTGCTTTGCCCTGCTCTGTGAGCTTGTACTTGGATGGATTTGAAATTGACTGCATGATGATAACGGCGTCTGAAACGTCAACTGTTCCGTCGCAGTTAGCGTCACCGTATAATACATCCTCTGTTCCGGGGCCGTCAACTACCTGTGATGTTATAGTAGTTGTTGTCTCGGCAGGCTTTGTAGTAGTTGTTGTTGTAACTGTTGTAGTAGTTGTTGATGATGCAGGAGGATTTGTTACTGTTGGCTGTGAATTGCCCTTTGATGTGCCGCTGCCGCCGTTGATGTTGCTTCCTTCGCCTGATGAATAGAACTGTGAAAGTGATAATCCGTTTTCTCCGAGTGCTGTCTGATGGTCAAGACCGATATACTTGCCGCTTGTTGTCTGCCACAGTGACTCCTCAAACAGTGCGTACTTGTCCTTATCCCAGTTCATGAATGTGGAGTCAAGAAGTCCGCCTGTATCGCCTGAGTTAGGATTGATACACCAGAATGTGTGGTTGATGTGGTTGTCTATCATGTAGTCACGGAGAAGCTCCATCCACTTCTGGTTCTTGCCTTCGTCCATGTGTCCGCCCCACTCACCGATGAGCAGAGGAGCGATGTCCTTATCGTTGATGTATGCCCATGTGTCATACCAGTAGTCTTTAAGGAGAGTTTCGGTTGAGAAGTCCTTGTCGAACCATGACTGAGCGTATACTGACGGGCCGTAGTCATGAGGTGAATAAACGATCTGGCCTGAATCGGGAAGTACAGGGAGATCCTTTACGCCACGGAGGTTGCCGCCCCACCATGCGCCGAACCAGCGTTCTTCGCCTTTCGCAGGCTGGAACTTATCAGGTGTATCCCATGTGCTGTTTCTGTCGAACATAGGTGACTGCTCGATACCCTCGATGAGGATGAGAGCGTGAGGATTTACCTTCAGAATGGACTTTGCGCACTCCTCTGATGAATACTTCCAGTTGTTCTTGTCTGTGGAATTATCCCACTTTGCCATGTTTGACGGGCAGGTAGTGCCGTCATATCCACGCTTGCCGTGAGGCTCGTTCTTCAGGTCATAAGCAATGATAGTATCATCGTTTGCGTACTGCTCAGCCAGCCATGTGATAGAGTCCTTCCAGTCGTCCCATGTGATCTGCTTTTTGGAGAAATGACCTACAGCCATGCCTCCGCAGTCCTCAGCGGTCGGCTCATAGTACCAGAGATTGTAGTTATGGCCTGAGTTGTGTGAAGCAGGGCTGTGAACGTCGATGAGAGCCTTTACGCCGTACTTCTTGCACTTCTTCATGATGACCTTGAATATCTCATAGCTGTCCTTGAGAGTCTTGCCGTCAGCTTCAACGAATTCACGGTTTATGTTGCCGTACTTGCCGGCAGGAGTAACTGTGCCGTCCTCGCCTATCTCGTCCTGAGGAGGATTGTAGCTTGCCTGAACAGAGCTTACAGGGAGGGGCTCGCCGTCCATCCATGACATAAGAAGCTCAGTTGAAACAGGGAAACGGATGATGTTGATACCGTGGTCTGCAATTGTTGAGAGCATATCGTCAACATCTCTTGCATAAAGGCCGTGAGGTACATTCTCGGTACAGTTCATACCGAACCAGTTTGCACCTGTGAGCCATACCTGATTGCCGTTCATGTCGTAGAGCTTGCTTCCCTCTGCATGGATCCAGTCATCGTTGTTATCGTCTGCTGCAACCGCAGTAACAGCTGTTGTATTTGTGCCGGCAGGTAAATTGCATACAGTACCTGTCAGTGTGAGAGCTCCTGCGGCTGCAAGAGCGGAAATTGTCTTTAATATGTTTCTCATTATCAATACCCTCTATTCTTTATTTTTCAGGGAGCTCCTTGATGAGCTCCAGTTTATACTTCTGAATTGCGAGTGCATCCTTATTTGTAAGGCCGTCGCCAACGTTACAGCAATCGCCGTTTATTTCTCCCTCAGCGGTAAGGTGTCCCTTATCAGAGCCCTGTTTGCCGTATTTTGCAGGATTTGAAAGTGCCTGCATTATGAGAACAGCGTCTGCCACATCGATTCCGCCGTCACAATTAGTATCTCCGAGCAGTCCGCTACTGGCATAGACGGTACTAACGAATGTAGTTGCCGTCGAAGTTTCAGGAGAAGATGTTGTTGTGCTTGCTGTAGTGACAGGTGAAGTTGCTGCTGTAGTTTCTGTAACAGTTGGTGTATCGGCTTCAACAGGCTTTCCGTCGGATGTTTTGCCGCCGTCCAGGTTGCTTCCCTCGGACTTGGCATAGCTGGTGTAGAAATCGTTCAGTGAGATTCCGTCCTTGCCCAGTGCTACCTGATGGTCGAGACCGATGAACTTCTTTGATGTTGAAGTCTTCCAGATAGCGGGATAATAGTAGGTCTTGTACTTTGTCTCATCCCAGTTTATAGTGGTATGGCCTGTGATATTGCCGCTTGCGTCCTGAGTAGTGCCGAACTGAATATCCTTCCAGAGTCCGCCTGTATCGCCTGAGTCGTCATTGAGACACCAGAAAGTGTGGTTTATATGATGATTTATCATATAGTCACGGAGAAGTCCCAGCCACTTTTCGTTGTCGCCGTCGTCAAGTCTTCCGCCCCATTCACCGATGAGGAGAGGATACATATCCTTCTCAACCAGATAAGCCCATGTGTCGTACCAATAGTCATCGAGAAGGGTCTTCTCTGTGAAATCCTTGTGGAACCATGGCTGGTCGCTTACGATAGGGCCGTAGTCATGGGGAGAGTAAACTATCTGTGAAGTGCCGCTTGTGGGCATTACAGGATACTTTGCAACGCCTCTCAGATTGCCGCCCCACCATGCGCCGTGGCCTTCAAAGCCTTCAACGCCTTCGATGAGGATGAGCGCATTGGGATTGTTTGCGAGGATAGCATTTGCGCAGTCCTCAGCCGCCTTTTTCCAGTTGTTTGGAGCGTTTGAATCATCCCATATAGCGTCAACGGGAGCTCCGCCGTACTTGCTGTGAGGCTCGTTCTTCAGGTCGAAGCCGATGAGAGTATCATCGTTCTTGTACTCCTCAGCACACCATGCGAGAGTCTCTATCCATACATCGGTAGTTACCTCGACGGTCTTGCCGTTGTTGGCTTCAAATGATTTGCCGTACCATAAACCATAGTTATGGCCTGAGTTGTTGGATTCAGGGCTGTGGATGTCGATGAAAGCCTTGACTCCGTACTTCTTGCACTTTGCCAGAAGTATATCAAAAAGCTCCTTACTGTTTACAATGCTGCCGTCAGCCTTTATGAGGTCCACATTGAATGGATAGCTGGGGTCGTTGTTGGGATTTATGCTTTCGATAGGATCGGGATCGCCTATCATCCAGTTGTAAAGGAGCTCTGTGGATACGGGAAGACGCAGAACATTTACGCCGTGGTCTGCGATATCCTTTACCAGATCGTCTATATCGCCGCTCCAGAGGTAGTGCGGTGAATTTTCGGTACAGTTGAAACCGAACCAGTTTGCGCCTGTGAGCCATACCTCGTTGCCGTTCATATCATAGAGACGGCTTCCCTTGGCATGGAGCCAGTCATCGTTGTTTGTATCTGCCGCATATGCGGTCATATCGGGAACCGCTGTAAATACAGAAGCCGTACCCGAACACACCATAGCAGCTGCTGACAGGAATGCCGCAGCTTTTCTTATTATCTTTCTCATGTTTATTACCCCTCTCAAGGAAAAACCTGCCCGAAGGATGTGCTGATCCATATAACGGGCAGGTCTCTTATTGTGTTCAGCAAACACCATTCACCAATGGTGCCGCCTGTATTGTACCCTTATTTTGTCTCGGGAAGTGATGGGATGAGCTGGAGCATATACTTCTGGATAGCAAGTGCATCGGCATTTGTGATACCGTCGCCGTTGCCTGCGCAGTCTGCATTTGCTCTGCCCTGCTCTGTGAGCTTATACTTTGATGGATTTGACATTGACTGCATGATGAGTACTGCATCCGAAAGATCAACAGTACCGTCGTTGTTAGCGTCGCCGCATAACTTGGCTTCTGTTGTAGGAGTATCAATTTTCTTTTCGCCTACAGTTACAGTAAAGGCGTCACTTGGATATGACTCGGGTCTGCCAGAGAAAGATATGAATATACGATACTCGCCTTCCTTGGAAGAATCAAATTCATAGTCATTTACAAAAAGCGCAGGATAACCGCTGCCCGGTTTGTATTCAGAAAGAAGCTTAAGGCTGTCTGCTCCAATCACGTGGTCGTTACATTCTACCTTTATACCTGAAAGATCAAGCTTTTCGCCGATCTGATATTTTGTCTTTGTAGGCTCAGTGATGATCTTTACAGAATATGGAAGAACATCATGGTCTGTACCGAATGTGGGATATGTTGTTACAGGAGCTGTTGTAGTTGTGACCTTCGGCTCTGTAACAGTAGTTGTAGCAGTAGTTATTGATGTAGATGAATCTGATGTGGTAGTAGTTGTAACCCAAGCTGATGTGGTAGTTGTTGTAACCCAATCTGATGTAGTAGTTGTTGTCGGTCTGGATGTTGTCTGGGTAGGACCTGTTGTAACGGATGATGTCGGAGCTGCTGTTACAGGAGGCTTTGTTGTGCCCTGTGTTGAGCCCTTTCCGCCGTCAAGGTTGCTGCCCTCGCCCGAAGCGTAGAACTCTGAAAGTGAAACGCCGTTCTTACCGAGTGCTACTTCGTGGTCAAGACCGATGTACTTGCCGCTTGTTGTCTGCCAGAGTGCTTCCTCAAACAGCTCATACTTAGGCTCGTTCCACTTGATAGTTGTGCCCTTGCCTGACTGGAAGCTGAGGCCGTCCCAAAGTCCGCCTGTATCACCTGAGTTGGTATTCAGGCACCAGAAAGTGTGATTGATGTGGTGCTTTATCATGTAATCACGGAGAAGTGTCATCCATTTGAGGTTGTCGCCCTCCATGTGGCCGCCCCACTCACCTATAAGCTCAGGAGCGATGTCCTCAGCGTTTATATACGCCCATGTGTCGTACCAGTAGTCGTCGAGAAGTGTCTGCTCTGTGAAGTCCTTGTCAAACCATGTCTGAGCGTAAACTGACGGGCCGTAGTCATGTGGTGAATATACTATCTGTGAAGTGCCCTGCTTTGGCTTTATGGGATAATCCCTTGCGCCACGGAAGTTGCCGCCCCACCATGCACCGATATAAGGTGAATCTGTGAGAGAATCAGGCATACCCCAGTAGTCGGATGTTCCGGGTCTCTTGAGCGACTGCTCAACGCCTTCAACGAGGATAAGAGCATTAGGGTTTACGTCGAGGATAGCCTCAGCACACTTTGTAGCAGCATATGCCCAGTTGTTCTCGTCAGTTGAGCCGTCCCACTTAGCTGCCTTCTCGCCTTCCTGACCTTTACCGTGAGGTTCATTTTTAAGGTCATAAGCAAGGAGAGTATCATCGTTCTTGTATTTTTCAGCAAGCCATACCAGAGCGTCTATCCATACATCAGTCGTAACGCCTGCCTTGCCGTACCACAGATTGTAGTTATGACCTGAATTGTTTGCATCGGGACTGTGTATATCGATGAATGCCTTTATACCGTGCTCCTTGCACTTCTTCATCATTATGTCGAATACCTGCATACTGTCCTTGGGAGTCTTGCCGTCCTCGGAGCAGAAGTCGGGATTGATAGTGAATGATGGGTCGGTATTGCATGAGAAGCTTCCGACCTCGTTAGGAGTGCCGTTCATCCATGAAACAATGAGTTCAGTGGAGATAGGAAAACGGATAATGTTGATGCCACGGTCAGCGATCTCTGTAAGGCAGTCATCAGCGTCTGCGCTCCAGAGGTAGTGAGGAACATTCTCACCGCAGTTGAAGCCGAACCAGTTAGCACCTGTCAGCCATACCTCATGTCCGTCCTTGTCGTAGATGCGGCTTCCTTCGCAGTGGAGCCAGTCATCGTTGTTTGTATCCGCAGCCTGAACTGTAAAGACTGCTGTGCTGAATGCAGGTGCTGTGCCTGTAAGAGCAAGTGCAGCTGAAGAGAACAGTGCCAGAGCGGATCTTGTAAATTTCTTCATTTTTATTACCCCTCTCATATGGCGCTTGAATTTTCTGAACGCAGTGCAGTTGCGTTCTGATTACGCCTATATTTAATTATATTGTACCATTCAGATGCAGAAAAGTCAATAGATATCGGACAATTTTGGCATAAACACCGCTTAAATCTTCATATATTCTCCCTATGGTTAAAATTGTTACAGCAACTTATGTTTCTCAGACAAAGCTGTCAGAAAAAATTTGAAAAAACTATGGAAAAAAGTCTCGGACTGTGATATAATAATTTAATACAACGTGTTTTGAAAGAGGTGTTATGATGAAGCTGACAGACTGCCATACACATACGCAGTTCTCCGTTGATTCGGAAGCTGATATAGAAAAATGCATCGGACGTGCCATAGAACTCGGACTTGCCGCCTATGCCATAACCGATCACTGCGAATGCAACCGCTGGTACTCAAAGGAACATTATCCCGATGAAACTACCTATCAGTACTTCGACTTCGGCAGAGACTTTGAAAATTCCGTTTCCGCCGTTACCGCACTGAAACAGAAATACAGCGGAAAGCTGAACCTTATCTGCGGCGTTGAGATGGGACAGGCGACCCATAATTTCGAGATCGCCGAAAAGATAGTCAGCGACCCGAGGCTTGACTTCGTTCTGGGTTCCATGCATCAGCTGCCCAAGACCGAGGATTTCTGCTTCATCGACTACAATGAATACACTCTTGACGGTATCTACGATCTGGCACAGCGCTATTTCGAGGAGATACACAAGCTTTGTAAATGGGGAAAATTCGACGTTCTCGCTCATCTCACCTACTTCATGCGCTATCTGAAATGCAAGGCGAAGATAGACATCGACATCAGCCGCTTCGACGATATCATAGCCGAAAGCTTCCGACTTCTTGTGGAAAACGGCAAGGGACTGGAGATAAACACCTCCGGCATACGTCAGGGCTTCGGCGATACCTTCCCCGACCTGAAATATGTGAAGCTGTTCCGTGAAATGGGCGGCGAGATAATCTCCATAGGTTCGGATTCCCACACTGTCGGGGATATCGGCGCTAACGCAGCTGACGGCATCGAGACCGCACGAGCGGCAGGTTTCACAAGGATCGCATATTACATTAACAGGAAACCGAATTTTATTGAACTATGATAATGCTTTGATAATGCGGAATTCATAATTCGGAATTGCGGTGTCCCCTGACGGGGACGGATTTAAATAATACTATTTCTGATCCGTGAGCGAATGCGAACACAATAATTCCGCATTCCTAATTAAACCAGAAAGGATGTTACTATGAAAAACGAGATCATCAAAATATTACAGCAGAACGCCCGTATCTCAGATGCGGCACTGGGCGAGATGCTTGGAATAACCGCCGAAGAAGCTGCCGCTGAGATAGCAAAGCTGGAAAAAAGCGGTGTCATCAAGGGCTACAGCGTTATCGTGGACGAGGAAAAGTACGATAAGTCCATCGTTTACGCTACCATCGAACTGAAAGTTACTCCTCAGCGTGACTGCGGTTTCGACGATATCGCTAAGACTATCATGATGTACGACGAAGTGGAAAGCGTCAGCCTTATGTCATCGGGTGCGTATGACCTTGCCGTTGAAGTAAAAGGCAACGACCTGCGTGATGTGGCATTCTTCGTTTCCGAGAGACTTGCTACCATCGACGGCATTCTCTCAACATCCACTCACTTCATTCTGAAAAAATACAAGGAAAAGGGCATTTTCATCGACAATGAAGAGCCTGATGAAAGGGGACTCTGCTGATCGTGATAGATTACGATAAGGTACTTTCCAACAAGATAAAAAATATCAAGCCTTCGGGCATACGTAAATTCTTCGACATCGCAGGAACTATGGAAGACGTTATTTCCCTCGGTGTCGGCGAGCCTGATTTCAATACTCCGTGGGTCATCCGCAAAGCTGCTATTCAGACTCTGGAGAGAAAGCATATCATCTACGGCCCTAACAAGGGTATCGTTCCTCTGCGAAAAGCCATAACCGATATGATAAACAAGAAGCACGGCGTGGAGTACGACTCCGACAAGGAACTCATTGTCACTGTCGGCGGCTCGGAGGCTATCGACCTGGCTGTCCGTGGACTCATTGACCCCGGCGATGAAGTGCTGGTAGTTGAGCCATGCTTCGTGTGCTACGCTCCCCTTGTTGAACTGGCTGGCGGCGTTGCTGTGTCTGTGCCTACACGCATAGAAAACAACTTCAAGCTGACAGTTGATGACTTCAAAGACAAGATAACCGAGCGCACAAAACTGCTCATTCTCCCCTTCCCGAATAATCCCACGGGCGCTATCATGACTAAGGAAGACTTAGAGCCTATCGCTGAATTTCTCCGTGATACCAATATCATGGTGCTGTCAGACGAGATATACTCTGAGCTTACCTACGGCAGAAAGCACTACTCCATCATCGAACTGGAAGGCATGAGGGAGCGTACTATCTACGTTAACGGCTTCTCGAAGGCTTACGCTATGACAGGCTGGAGACTTGGCTATGTTGCCGCTCCCGAGCCTATAATCTCACAGATATTCAAGATACATCAGTACGGCATCATGTGCAGCCCGTACATAAGTCAGAATGCGGCTGTCGAAGCACTTACCTCCTGCGATGACGAGGTAAAGAAAATGGTCAAGGAATACAACGTCCGCCGCCGCTATCTGGTCAGCGAATTCAACCGTCTGGGACTTTCCTGCTTCGAGCCCGAGGGCGCATTCTACGTCTTCCCCTGCATAAAGAAGACAGGCCTCAGCAGCGAGGAATTCTGCGAAAGACTGCTCTACGAGGAAAGAGTTGCGGCTGTTCCCGGAAGTGCATTCGGCGAAAGCGGCGAGGGATATATGCGAATCTCCTACGCTTACTCCCTCAAGCATCTTATGGAAGCTATCAGCCGTATCGAGAAATTCCTCAACAAGCTGGAGGCTGAAAAGAATGGCTGAGAAAATGACCGTAAAGGCTGCGGCTAAGATAAATCTTGCCCTTGACGTTACCGGAAAGCTGGACAACGGCTACCACACCCTTGAAAGCGTTTTTCAGTCAGTGGGACTTTACGACGAAGTTACCGTTGAGCTTGCGGATGATATTTCCGTAAGCTGCGATGTTCCCGATGAATTTGCACAGTCCGACGAGATACCATGCGACGAGCGCAATATCGCATACAAAGCCGCTAAGCGCTTTTTTGAGAATGCAGGTATCAGCGGCGGCTGCCGTATACATATAAAAAAAGGCATCCCCTCACAGGCCGGTATGGGCGGAGGAAGTGCCGATGCTGCTGCTGTGCTGTACTGCCTCAGCAAGCTGACAGGAAAGGATATATCCGCTCCCGAAAAGATAGGAGCTGATGTGCCGTTCATGCTGGCAGGCGGTACTGCTTATGTGGAAGGTATAGGCGAGAAGATAACTCCCATTGCCGATTATTCGGGAAAGATACTGGTCATCGGCAAAGGCAGAGAGGGAGTTTCCACTGCCGAGGCATACGGCAATATCGACTCTCTCCCCTCACCTGTTCATCCCGAGACCTCAAAGCTGGTGGACGCAATAAACAGCGCTCCCGATGAAGCTTACAAATACTTCGGCAATCTCTTTGAACAGGCGATACAGCTTGAAGAAGTGGATGCCATCGAATCAACGATGCTGAACAAGGGCGCAGTCCGTGCTGTTATGACGGGAAGCGGTTCTGCGGTTTTCGGGCTTTTCGAGAGCCGTGAAGAAGCCGTTATCTGTGCGGAAAAGCTGAAAAAGCAGGGCTATTTCGCTCAGGTATGCGAGACCGTCCCACATGGTATCGTTGTTATTGAACAGTAAAAATTATCAATAATCAGTAGGGGCGCACAGTGTGTGCCCTTACAAAATGTCTATTCTTCGTAAATGATTTTGTAGGGGACGCCGCCCTCGGCGTCCCAAAACAGTTTTTTCTGCCGAACTAAAAGGGCGCTCGGAAAGCGCCCCTACAATTTTTATGTGTAGGGGCGAGTTCCGCTCGCCCTCTTCTTTTTGATTTAAGGCAACACCGCACAAAACTTGTGCTGAATATGTCCGCAGATTCAGTGCAAAGCCGTCAGGCGGGCTTTGTGCGGTGTTGCCTTAATATCAGCTTTTTATTTTGTTTCGGGGAGTGACTTGATTATCTCAAGCTTGTACTTCTGTATTGCAAGAGCGTCCGCATTTGTTACTCCGTCGCCGTTGCCTGAGCAGTCGGCATTTGCCCTTCCCTGCTCGGTTAGTTTATACTTTGACGGATTGGACAGGGTCTGCATGATGAGTACAGCGTCGGATACGTCTACCTTTCCGTCGCAGTTTGCATCGCCGTAGGCTATATCAGCAACAGCGCTTGTTGTGGCAGATGTGGTAGTTTCCGATGATGCTGCGGTAGTAGTCGATGCGGCCCCGGAAGTTGTGGATGTTGTTGTCTCCGCTGTAGTTGTGACAGGTTCGGTAGTCTGAGGCTTTTCCTCAACGGGAGCCATACTTGGCTCAGTGTCGCCCCACCAGTCCCAGCGGTTTGCTGTGCGGTACTTGTTTATCTTTTCTCCGTTGGCGGATGTCCATGTGAACACGTTGTCGTAGAGGTGTCCTTCGTTATAGTAGAACTGAGCCATTGCGCATATCTCGTCCGCATAGGTAGCATAAGCGCCGTCATCCTCAGCCATATAACACCAGCCTGTGTTGAATCCCTTGAGGCTGTTGCGGACTACCTGATAGCCGTGCATTCCCTCCTCATTTATGCATATCTCGGCAAAGTGGAGTATCTTTCTGATGCCCATATGATTTGAGATTATGCAGTCATAGAAGTTTGACGGTGTAAAGGAATACTGGAACATTTCAGGAACGTTGTCCTCGGGCATGAACTTAGGGTCGCAGTCCTTGAAAGCCGTAACAGCTGTCTGGAGAGTGCCGTATGCGTGGGCGGAGTTCACACCCCAGCCGTCCTCATAGGCAGTTTCGTGGTCGGAGCCTATCTTGCCCTCGCCGAGAGTTGACTCTCGTGAACCCAGTCCGAGAAAAAGCGCATACATCTTTTCACGGTCAGGCTGACCGAGACGAGTGGATATAAGGTCCCAGTACTCGTCTATTTCCTTATAGAGAGCGTACTTTACTTCCTGTACGGTCATTTTGTGGTTGATGGCACGTATCTCCTCTGCGGAAGCGTCAGCAGGAGTATTTCTCTCGCCGAAATTCAGCGGATTGCCAACACCCTCCTTCTGAACGTCACGGGAGGTATCATGAAGCGGATCACAGGTCTCGCCTGCAAAACACCATTCTTCTGCCGAAACGGTCATTGCCTTATCAGCATTTCCGCCAATTACGGGAACAGATGAAATAAACAGCGCTGCCGCAGTAAGTGAGCCGAAAAATCTTTTCAGTTTCATAGCTGTCACCTCAGAAGTTTGAGCCGTTCCATCCCCAGTTCTCGACTTCGCTGTACTTTACGTAGATGCGGTCGGATGAGATGCCCAGCTGATCGGTAAGTATACCTGTGATATGACTTGTAAGGGTTGTGAATGCGTTATGTGAAGCTCCGCCGAAAATAGCCACTTCAACCATAGCAGCAGCGGACTTGTCGCCCTTGAACCAGAGATCGTACTCAGGCTTTATGCCTACCATGAGCCAGCTTTCAGTCTTGCCGGGGATGGCAGTTATAGCCTGACCTAAAGCAGTCTTAATGGAATTTTTCTGTTCCTCTGATACGGATACATTTGTTTTTACATCAATAAAAGGCATGATGATTTCCTCCTTGTTCTGATCGTTTGAATTCAGCCGTAATTTACTATTATATAATTATATCATAAAAGCGTAAGCGTTATGATATAATTGTCCGATATGCAGGGAGCAAATCTGTGATTTGCGTATCTGCAAGGACATTTTAATACATTATAATGAATGTTTACATTCATTATATC
>Ga0129307_1002870_pt1 | contig 12202 bp, 10 predicted proteins | sample P1105metagenome_FD_94437 | JGI IMG/M metagenome (GOLD analysis project Ga0129307, IMG submission 94437) | Capybara group fecal microbial communities from Wisconsin, USA - P1105 metagenome | ecosystem: Host-associated > Mammals > Digestive system > Large intestine > Fecal | place: USA: Wisconsin... | reverse complement strand
GCTACTGCACCGGAAATGAGACTCCGCTCACATGACGGCGCAGCAGACGCCGTGAAATGTGAAAGGAGTTTTTTGCTATGATGAAGAAGGTGACGTCCAGAACACTCGTCACGATGGCGCTTCTTATCGCGCTCGAAGTGATCCTGACAAGGTTCCTGTCGATCAACCTGCCGATCGTGCGGATCGGGTTCGGGTTTCTGCCGGTCGCGGTCGCCGCGATCCTGTTCGGTCCCCTCTGGGCCGGTATCGGGTATGCCGTGGGCGACCTGCTCGGGATGCTGATCTGGCCGACCGGCGCCTACTTTCCCGGCTTTACGCTGACCGCCTTCCTGGTCGGCGTCACGTACGGGCTTTTCTTATACAAAAAGACGGTCACGTGGCCGCGGCTCACCGTTACCGTCTGCGTTGTTATACTCGCCTTTTCCCTGGTCCTCAATACGATCTGGCTGTCGATGCTGTACGGCAAAGCGTTCTGGGGGCTGCTGCCCACCAGAGTCCTGCAGTGCGTCATCCTCATCCCCGTTCAGATCCTGACCATCAAACTCGTCAGTGACAAGGTGCTGCCCAGACTCGGCATGATGCCGCAGTCCGGATCTTCCGCACCGGAAAAGACAACCGCCGCATGATACGGCGCTCTTATCCGATCACTTCGTACATGCCGTCCGCGTCTTCCTTTCTCACGGAGTCGCGGACTTCTTTTACCCGTACGGTGACCTCTTTCGTGCCGAAGACGATCGTGATCTCATCGCCCTCTTTCACTTCGCTGCCCGCCTTGGCCGGCCTGCCGTTGATGCTGATCCGGCCGCCGTCGCACGCTTCTTTGGCGACGGTCCGCCGCTTGATCAGTCTGGAATTCTTTAAAAACTTATCGATTCGCATAGGTCTCTTTCCTGATAGATAAAAGAGCGATGCCCCGAAAGGCACCGCTCCTTCTTTGCTTACTCGTTAGGGGCCGACTAGTTGACAGCGTCCTTGAGTGCTTTGCCAGCCTTGAAAACAGGAGCCTTGGAAGCAGGAATCTTGATGACTTCGCCCGGCTTTCTCGGGTTACGGCCGGTACGAGCCTTTCTGGAACGAACTTCGAAAGTACCGAAGCCGATCAGCTGGACCTTTTCGCCCTTCTTCAGAGCATCCGTGATCTCGCCCATCATAGCGTTGACAGCCATCTCAGCGTCCTTCTTCGTGAAACCGGTTTTTTCTGCAACTGCAGCAATCAATTCAGCCTTGTTCATTATTTTTCCTCCTTAAAAAACAACTTGTATAGGTGCCCCTTGCGGGGACTTGTTATCGTTCGCTTCCCTTTGTGCCTTGTCCGGCAGTCCCGATGAACCGCTCCACGGCGCGTTCGAGAGCCTCTTCCGGCTCCACCCCGCTCCTGACTGACGCTGCCGCGACCAGAAAAAGCAGTTCTCCGACGAGTTCCCGGGCATCTGCACCTTCCGGGTCACGATCGATAAGATCTTGAGTTTGTTTTTTCACCTGTTCCCAGGATCCAAAACCATCATTCCATGCATAACCGCCTCTTGCTGCCCGCTTTTGTACCTTCGCGGCGCGGAGCAGAGATGGCAATGCGTTCGGAACATCGGCGAGCTGCTCTTCCAGCGGCCTCTCGCCATGCTCTCGTTCCTTGATATTCTCCCATTTTTCAACGGTATTGTCAACCGTTTTGCCCGCTTCCTCTGAAAAAACGTGCGGATGTCGACGGATCATTTTTTCACAGACATCGTTGATCGGCTGCGCCGGATCAAAGAGCGATTCTTCGTCGGCCAGCAGACTGTGAAAAGCGACCTGCAGCATCACATCGCCCAGTTCCTCATCCAGGTTGGCGGGGTCTTCCCTGTCGATCGCCTCGGCCACCTCATAGGCTTCTTCGATCATGCAGGGACGCAGTGAGTGGTGATCCTGCACCCTGTCCCAGGGGCATTCCACGCGCAGCACGCGTACGACCGCAAGGAGCCGTTCATAGGCTTCGCCCGGGGTCTTCGCAGGGTGCTTCAGTTCTTCATGCATAGCGATTCCTCATGGCAAGCGTTTCTCAAAAGAAACGCCGTTACTTCACAAACTTGTCGTACAGAGCAGCCAGCTTGTCGCCCTTCGGCATGTGCAGCAGGTCGTCTCTGGTGCAGCTCTTCGTCACGATCAGAAGGACCGCATACAGGCAGGCGGCGAGCATGATGGCCAGCATGGTGCTGATGCCGCTGGCAGCGATGCCTGTGCCGAGGATCAGCGACAGGAGTTTGAAGACCAGAATCGCAAAGACCGCCATGATGCCGGCCGATACCGCCGGACGCGCATAGCAGAGCCCGGCAGGGAAACTGACGCCGACGTACTTCTTCACGGCCAGAATATCGAGCACCGCCGCTGCAAGGTAGGCCACCGTCGTGCCGATCGCCGCGCCGCGGATGTTGAGCACCGGGATGCCGACGAGCACGAATGTAACGATGATCTTGATCACGACCGCGATCAGCAGATTGATGACCGGGACCATCTGCTTGCCCACGCCCTGCAGGATCGCTGTCAGCGTCTGCACGATGGACAGGAAGATGATGCCGATCGCCAGGATCGTCAGGCAGGCGGCGGAATTGTCCGCGACCTGCGGTTTGGTCGGATACAGCAGCAGCATGATCGGATGCGACAGCACCGCCATACCGAACGCGCACGGCAGGCCGACCATCATCGCGATGCGCATGCCGAGGACCGTGTTCTCGTGCAGCGCTTCCGTGTCCCGCTGCGTAAAGACCGAGGTGATCAGCGGCACGAGGCTCATCGCGAGCGCCGCCGTCAGCACCTGCGGCAGATTAATCAGCGACATGACATAGCCGCTCAGGGTGCCGTAAAGCACGTCCGCTTCCTGCGGGGTAAAGCCCGAAGCCAGAAGACGGCTGTTGATGATCGGCACTTCCACCATATTCATGATCGGCATCACCGCCGCCCCGATGGTGATCGGGACTGCGATGAGCAGCACTTTTTTAAGAATGTCGCCGGTCGCTTCGAAGACCGTGTCGGGATGCATATCCATGCGGTGATGGATCGCCCTGCGGCTCTTCATATAGATGAAGATGATCAGCGCAAGCCCGGCAGCAGAGCCGATCGTCGCGCCGGAGATCGCCCCCATCGCGCCCTTGACGTCAGACGCCGTGGCCGCGTCCTTGCCCGCCCACGCCAGGAAGGTCGGCGCAGAGCGGTAGAACAGGTAGGCCAGTGTCAGGCCGAAGCCCACGCGGAAGACCTGTTCGACGACCTGCGAGACAGCGGTCGGGTTCATATTCTGCATGCCCTGGAAATACCCGCGGTACGCCGCCATCAGCGGCACCATGAGAAGCGCCGGTGCGATGACCATCATCGGGAACTTCGCGTTCGGAGAACTCATGCCGGCCGAGATCGCGCCCGCACCGAAGAACAGGATCAGGAACGAGACGACCCCGATGCCGAACATCAGGAAGGCCGACACCTTGAAGGCTCTGTGCGCCCCGCGGTAATCGCCCTGAACCGCCCGCTCCGAGACCATCCGGGAGATGGCGACCGGGATCCCGCTCGTCGCGATAACGATGAAGAACGTATAGATATAGTAGGCTGGCTGGTAATAGGCCATCGAGGTCTCGCTGACCATGTTGCCCAGCGGGATGCGGAAGACCGCCCCGAGGATTTTAACCAGAAGACCGGCTGCACCGAGCACCGCCGCTCCTTTGACAAATGATTTATTCTCTTTGCTCATGCTGCCTCCTAGAGCTGCGCAAGGATCTTTTCTGTTTCGGCCGTGACATCGGCTTTCGCCTTCTCGATGTCGATCGTCGCGTATTCGCCGTCCTCATACAGGACGCGCCCGTCGACCATCGTCATGACCACATCGCTGCCCGATGCGCTGTACACGAGATTGGTCGCCAGATTGTGAACAGGGTACATCCACGGCGTATCGATGTCAATCATGACGAGATCCGCCTTATACCCTTCTTTCAGTACACCGCAGTCCGTGCGGCCCTGCGACTTCGCGCCGCCGATGGTCGCCGCCCGCAGCGTGTCAATGGGCGAAACTGCCTCCGGCGCATTGTACATCATCTTGGAGGCGATGGCAAAGACTTTCATCTCCTCGATGTAATTCAGGCTGTTGTTGCTGGAAACGCTGTCGGTGCCGATCGCGACGTTGATTCCCTTGTCGAGCAGCGCCTGCACGTTGCAGACCCCGCTGGCGAGTTTGAGGTTGCTGATCGGGTTGACCGCCACGGTGACGCCACGCTCTTTCAGGATGTCGTAGTCCTCCCCTTCGATCCAGACGCAGTGCGCCGCCGTCGTCGGTGTGGCGAAGAGTCCGCAGTCGTCGAGGAACCGCACCGGCGTGCGCCCGGCGTGCCGCCCCTTGCACTCCTCGTGCTCCGCCTTTGTCTCCGAGATGTGGACGTGCATGTTCGCCCCCAGGGAGCCGGTCAGCTCCGCAAGCTGGCGGACGATCTTCTCCGGGTTGGTGTACTCCGCGTGCAAACTCATATCCACCTTGATGCGGCCGTCCGCCGCGCCGTGATAGGTTTCAAAGGCGTGGACCATCTCCTTGCCCGCGGGCAGGTCCGAAAGATCGCTGTCGTCAAAGCAGGTCACCGAACGGGAGAAGTTGTTTTTCGCCCCGCTGTCCGAGATGGCGGCCGCCATCTCGTCGGGGAAGTAATACATATCTGTAGTGGACACGATCCCGTAACGCAGGGACTCGGCCATCGCCAGCAGCGTCCCTGCGTAGACAGCGGGGCCGGTCAGTTTGTCCTCGAACGGGAAGATCCGCTCGTTGAGCCACCGCGAGAGCGGCAGGTTCTCCCCGTAGCCGCGCAGCAGCGTCATCGGCGAATGCGCATGGGCATTGTAAAAGCCGCTCATCAGCAGTCTGCCCCTGCCGTCCACGACGCGGTCCGTATCTACCTCACCGGCGGCACGCTGCGCATCGCACTGCGCCCCCTCGCCGACATAGGTGATCGTATCTCCTTTCGTGCCGACACACATATGTTCACGCACGTTCAGCGCTTCATCCAGAATGGTGATGTCTTTAAAAAGCATACGCGATTCCTTTCTTATTCTTTCCCGCCCTGCGGGGGCGGCTCTTGCTCAGTTTTTCTGTGTCGCCTTCTGGTACATGAGTTCCAGCAGTTCGACGACTTCGTCCAGCAGCTCCCTGCCTTTGGTCAGGTACATCGTGAGCGGCGCCACACCGTTCTTGCCGCCGTAGTCGAGGATCAGTTTGCCCTTGACGGCGCGCACTTTGCGGATGTCCATCTGTTCCGCCATCGACTTGATGTACGCCACACGGATGAGGTTCCATGTCTGCTTGGGAATATCGCCAAAGCGGTCGAGGAGTTCTTCGCGCATCTCGTCGAAGTCCTCCTTGTCCCCGATCGCGGCGATTTTCTTGTAGATCGTCAGCTTGGTGACTTCGTCGGAAATATAGCTCTCCGGGATGAACGCTGACACGTTGATCTCGACCGTGGTGTCCTCGCGCCTGGAGGGAACCACTTCCCCCTTCAGCGCCTTGACCGCATCATCCACGAGTTTGCAGTACAGTTCATAACCGATGTTGACCATGTGACCGTGCTGCTCCGTGCCGAGCAGGTTGCCCGCGCCGCGGATCTCGAGGTCGCGCATGGAGATCTTAAAGCCAGCGCCGAACTCGGTGAAGGTCTTGATCGCCCGGAGGCGCCGCTCCGCGATATCCGAGAGCACCTGATTCTTCTTGTGAAGCAGGTAGGCGTACGCCAGGCGGTTGGCCCGGCCGACGCGCCCGCGCAGCTGATACAGCTGGGACAGGCCGTACTTGTCCGCATCGATGATGATGATCGTATTGACGTTCAGGATATCGATGCCGGACTCGACGATGGTCGTCGCTACCAGGACATCGAGGTCTCCGTTGATGAAGTCCATCATGACATCCTCGAGCGCCGTCTCGTTCATCTGCCCGTGCCCGACGCCGATGCGCAGATCCGGCACCAGATCGTCGATCCGGTCCGCCAGCTGGTAGATGCTGCTGACGCGGTTGTGGATGACATACACCTGCCCGCCGCGCTCGATCTCCTTCTCGATGGCTTCCTTAATGATATAGTCTTCGTCCTCCATGACGAACGTCTGCACCGGGTAGCGTTCTTCCGGCGGTTCCTCGATGACGCTCATGTCACGGATGCCGAGCAGCGACATGTGCAGCGTCCGCGGGATCGGTGTGGCGGACAGCGTCAGCACGTCGACGTTGCTCTTGAGTTTCTTGATCTTTTCTTTATGCTGCACGCCAAAGCGCTGCTCTTCGTCGATGACGAGCAGACCGAGGTCTTTGAACCGCACATCCTCCGACAGCAGCCGGTGCGTGCCGATGATCACATCCACCTGGCCGTTCCTCAGGTTCTTCAGCGTCTGCTGCTGCTCACTCTCGGAGCGGAACCGGCTGATCATGTCGACCGTGAACGGGAACTTCTCAAACCTCTCCTTCAGCGTGTAGTAGTGCTGGCTGGCCAGGATCGTGGTCGGCACCAGGACACATACCTGCTTGCCTTCCGCCGCCGCCTTGAACATCGCCCGGGCTGCGACCTCCGTCTTGCCGTAGCCGACGTCGCCGCACAGGAGCCGGTCCATGGCTTTGTCGGATTCCATGTCTTTCTTGATTTCCTCGACGCAGCGCAGCTGATCGGTCGTCTCCGTGTACGGGAAGCTCTCTTCGAACTCCTTCTGCCAGACGGTGTCCGGTCCGAACTTGTAGCCCTTGTTCTTCTCGCGCTCCGCCTGGATCTCCAGCAGCTCCTTGGCCATCTTCGCGATGGACGCCTTGGCCTTAGCCTTGGTCTTGCGCCAGTCCTTGCTGTTGAGCTTGCTGATCTTGGTCGTGTCCACATCACCGCCGATGTACTTCTGGACGAGATCCATCTGGTCGGTCGGTACGTACAGCACATCGTTGCCGGCGTACTGGATCTTGAGGTAGTCCTTCTGCTCGCCGCGCACGGTGAGCTGCTCCAGCCCGACGAACTTGCCGATGCCCTGTGTCTCGTGGACCACGTAATCGCCTGCCTCGATCTCCGAAAAACTCGAGATCGGCAGGCGATTTTCGTCCTTGACACGCTTTTTCCTGCGCGTGGACTTCTTGTAGGTGCCGAAGATATCCCCGTCGGTGATGTAGATGATCCGCTCCTCCGGGAACTCCATGCCTGCGGTCAGGTTGCCCTGCGCGACTTTGATGAGTCCTGTCAGATCAGCGCGGTCGACGAATTCTTTCAGATTGTTATAGCGGTCGTCTGTCGAGCAGACGAGCGTGATGTCGTATTTCCTGAGGAGGAACCGCCTTAGATCCTTCTCCAGAATGTCCATCTTTCCGTTATAGGAAAGCGTCTGCCGGCTGACGATACTGCGGATGTCCTCGTAAGCATCGATGCCCTTGACCGCCCTTGCGAACGGCGTGCACAGGTACACGCGCGGGCGTTTGTAGATCGCAAACAGATCGCGTCTTCCCGGGAAGAGCGAGATATCCTTCCTGATGATGAGGCCGCGCTCCACGAACACATCCATGTCCGCTTTCAGGTCGAACGTTCTGTCCTCCACCATATCGAAGACACGGTTGGGGTCGTCCACGATGACCATCGCCTGCGGCGGGAAATACCCAGCCATGTTGGAGGCATCCTCATAGAAATAATCCATGTAGGTCTCGAGCTGCTGCCGGTTGGTGCCGGTCGCGATGCTCTCGAGCAGTTCATCCCGGCGCTCCGGCAGGCCCTTGTAAGCGCGTTCGATCTTCTTCTGCGCGCTCTCAAGGATCTCCGGCTCGCGGATGATCAGCGCCGCCGGATACAGGGACAGCACTTCCTGCTTCCCGACCGAGCGCTGGCTGACCGGATCGAATGTCTTCATGGCTTCGATCTCGTTGTCGAACAGGTCGATGCGCACAGGCAGGTCGTCATACGGTGTGAAGATGTCGAGGATATCCCCGCGCATGGAGAACTGCCCCTTGCCGTAGACCAGCGGGACGCGTTCGTACCCCATGTCGATCAGGTCCTGCAGCAGTTCCTTGATCCGCAGCTCGTCTCCGACCGCGATCTTTCTGCGCTTGCTGAGGAATCGCTCTTTGGGCGGCAGTTTCTTGATCGCCATCCCCACCGGGGCGACGATGATGCAGTCCTCGCCTTCCGCGATCGCGCGGAGCGCTTCGAGGAACCCGAACAGCGTATCCTGGTTCTTCGCCTCGTAGCCGCGGAACACATTGTCATCCTCCGGCACCAGGTAAAGGCGTTTCTTCGCAAAAAATGAAACATCCGAGGCGAGACGCCTCGCCCCTATGTAGGTCGGCGTCACGATCAGTGACGGACCCTTTTCTTCCCTGATCAGGTCAGCAACTACGGGCGCCACACGGCTGTCCGAGATGCCGGATATGTTGATAACTCCCATTTACTTTCCGCTGCCGTTGTATTTGTTCATTGCCGTTGTGACGTCTTCGCGGATGATGCACAGAACGGCCTCTACTGCACGGTCCACCGCATCTTCAAGCGGCTTCACCTCTTCTTTGGTAAAGCCACCGGTCACATAATCTTTGATATCCATATTGCCCCGGTCACCGATGCCGATCCGGATCCGCGGGAAATCATCGAATCCGAGCTGGTAGATGACCGATTGCATGCCTTTGTGGGTGCCGGCGCTTCCCTGCGGACGAATGCGGAGGCGTCCGACTTCGAGATCCAGGTCGTCGTAGATGACGATCAGGTGGTCCGGCTCGATCTTATAGAAATCAACCACTTCGCGGAGAGACTCTCCGCTGAGGTTCATATAGGTCTGCGGCTTGACGAGGATCACTTTCTCGGCGGGTACGCCAACCCGCGCCTCTCCGACAAGAGCCTTGAATTTGACGCGCTTCACGTCGACGCCCAGCTTTTCAGCCAGGCGGTCGACCGTGATAAAACCGAGATTGTGCCGGGTGTTCGCATAGCGCTTCCCCGGGTTGCCAAGTCCGCAGACGACGTACATAGATGCTCCTTCTAAGCGGGTTGCCTGCTGACAGGATCAGTCAAACAGCTTGCTGACGGATTCGTTCGTGTGGATCCGGCTGATCGCCTCTGCAAAGAGCGGCGCGACGGACAGATGAACCATCTTGTCGATGTTCTTCTCTTCGCCGATCGGCACGGTGTTCAGCAGCACGACCTCTTCAAACGGAGATTCTTCGAGGCGCTGCACCGCCGGACCGGAGAGGATCGCATGCGTGGCGCCGCAGCTGACGCTCTTCGCACCGAGTTCCATAATGGCCTTGCCTGCATTGCAGATGGTGCCGGCCGTGTCGATCATATCGTCCACGATGATGCAGTTCTTGCCTTTGACATCGCCGATGATGTTCATGATCTCGCTCTTGTTGGGTTCCGGGCGGCGCTTGTCGACGATCGCGATCGGCACACCGAGCGGCTCCGCCATGTTGCGGGCGCGGGTCACGCTGCCGTGGTCCGGGGAAACGACGACCAGATCCTCGATCTCCTTCTTCTTCCAGTAGTCGATCAGGATGGGCATGCCGACGAGATGATCCACAGGGATGTCGAAGTAGCCCTGGATCTGTGCCGCATGCAGGTCCATCGTCACGACACGGTCCGCACCAGCTGCCTCGAGCAGGTCCGCCACAAGCTTGGATGTGATCGGATCTCTCGCCTTGGCTTTGCGGTCCTGTCTGGCATAGCCGTAGTACGGCATGACGACGTTAATCCTGCCGGCGGAGGCTCTCTTCATGCTGTCGATCATGATGAGGATCTCCATCAGATTGTCGTTGACTGGATTGCAGGTCGACTGGATGATAAAGCAATCACACCCGCGAACGCTTTCGTTCATGTTGATCGCGATCTCACCATCGCTAAACCGCTTTACTTCACATTTGCCAAGGGACTTGCCGAGCTTGGAGGAGATCTCCTCTGCGAGCTTGCGGTCCGCATTGCCGGTAAAAATCTTATAGTCCTGGTAGATGGTGTTCCTCATAATGCCCTCCGTTGCATTTGATGGTTACATTTTGTATATATCCAAGACGCGCCTGCGCCATCAGATGCTTTTTTAAGTGCTTCGGAATCGCTATTTCTTCTTTTTATCAAGAAGGCCTGTGCGTTCCACCCAGCCCGGGATGGTCTTGTTCTGCGGTCTGCCGACGAGCAGCACACCGTCCGCCACGTCCTTCGTGACCGTCGTGGCCGCACCGATGTACGCCTTCTCCCCGACCGTGACCGGAGAGACGATGTTGACGTTGCAGCCGATGAACGCCCCGTCCTTGATCACGGAACGGAACTTGTTCTTGCCGTCATAGTTGACGAAGACAACACCGCAGCCCAGATTGATATCCTTGCCCAGATCGCTGTCGCCGATGTAGGTCAGATGCGCCGCCTTGGTGCCGTCGCCGAGGGACGAGTTCTTGATCTCGACAAAGTCGCCCACGCGGCAGTTCTTCCCGACCTTTGTGCCAGGCCGCAGATATGCGAACGGACCGACTTTCGTCCCGTCGCCGACCTCCGCTTCCAGCAGCACAGAACTCTCGATGTTGACACCGTCGCCGATGACCGCATCTTTGAGTTTGGAATTCTGGCCGATGAAACTGTCCTTCCCGATCGTGGTCTTGCCTTCGATCGTCACGCACGGACCGATGACGGTCCCCGCACCGATGGTCACGCCCTCATCGATATAGGCGCGCTCGATGTCGACAAACTCGACGCCGTCTGCCGCCAGTTCCAGATTTCTCGCAAGTCTGGCTTCCGCCTTGGCCTGCTCCAGCGCATACAGCGCTGCGATCGTCTTCTGTTTTTCCTGATTGATCTTATCCTGTTCGCTCATTCTATTACTTCCCTGATTGTGTTCTTCTGCCGGATACTTCTCTGTACCTGTTAACGGATGCGCTTCCCTCTCGTGACGCCGTCTCTTTCCAGGATCATCTCCCCGACTCTGTAGACGTCGCCGGCGCCCATGGTCAGGACCAGATCATCCGCCCCTGCGTTGTTGTAGACGAAGTTGGCGATCTCCTCGAGGCTCTCGAAGAAGTAAACATCCTTCTCCGGATAACGGCGCCGCATCTCCTGCGCCAGTTCGCGCGAACTGATCTTGTGGATATTCTTCTCTCTGGCCGCATAGATCTCCGCGAACACGATCTTGTCCGCGGCGAGGAACGCCTCCGGGAATTCATCGAACAGCGCGATGGTCCGCGTATACGTATGCGGCTGGAAGATGCACCAGATCTTATCGTGTTCCACGTGTGTCGCAGCAGACAGGGTCGCCTTGATCTCCGTGGGATGATGGGCATAGTCGTCGATGATGCGCATACCGTTCTGGGTCTCGCCCATGATGTCAAACCGGCGCTGCGTTCCCGTGAAGCTTTCCAGTGTGGAGATGATGACATCCCGGTCCACACCCAGCGTGTCGCAGACGGCGAACGTCACCAGCGCGTTGAGCAGATTGTGTTCGCCCGGTACCGCCAGCTGGATCTTGCCGACCTGTTCCGCGCGGCCGCCCCTTGTGACGCGGTGCCAGACGGTGAAGCAGGGATACCCGTGTTCATTGAACTCCAGGTCGTCCGCCGAGTAATCGCAGCCCTCGCTCATGCCGAAGGTGATCACATTGTCGCGGCCTTTGATGACCCGCTTGACGAACGGATTGGCATCGTATGCGAACAGCAGTCCGTCTTCCGGAAGCAGCGATACGAACTTCTCGAACGAACGGACGATGTGTTCAATGTCTTTGAAATAGTCGAGATGGTCGGAGTCGATGTTGAGGATGACCTCGATATTGGGGTGCAGCTCCAGGAAGCTGTCGCGGTATTCACAGGCCTCCGCCACGAAGTACTGGTCGCCGCCGACCGCCACGTTGCCGCCGAGTTCCTCCAGATTGCCGCCGACCGCGATCGTTGGATCGAGCCCCGCGTGCTTCATGACCAGCGAGATCATCGCCGTCGTCGTGGTCTTGCCGTGGGTGCCGGAGATGGCGATGCTGGTCTTGCTCTCGCGCATCAGAAGACCGAGCATCTTGCCGCGCGTGATGCACGGAATGCCCAGTTCTCTCGCACGCACCAGTTCCGGATTGTCATCCGCCAGCGCGACGGTATAGACGACAAGATCCGCGCCTTCCACATTCCTGGCGCGGTGACCGAGGTAGACGGTGATGCCGTCGTCCATCAGCTTTTCGACCTTGGCGCTCTGGTTCATATCCGACCCGGTCACTTCGTAACCGCGCGCCAGTAAAATATCTGCAATGG
>Ga0129307_1002869_pt1 | contig 12209 bp, 13 predicted proteins | sample P1105metagenome_FD_94437 | JGI IMG/M metagenome (GOLD analysis project Ga0129307, IMG submission 94437) | Capybara group fecal microbial communities from Wisconsin, USA - P1105 metagenome | ecosystem: Host-associated > Mammals > Digestive system > Large intestine > Fecal | place: USA: Wisconsin... | reverse complement strand
TTGGGTCGAAATCAGCACCACCTTTACCACCACCGAGTGGGAGGTTTGTCAATGAGTTCTTGAAGATCTGCTCGAAGCCCAAGAACTTAAGCATTGAAACGTTGACAGCTGGGTGGAAACGGAGACCTCCTTTGTATGCGCCGAGAGCGGCGTTGTACTGTACACGGTAACCTAAGTTAACCTGCACCTGACCTTTGTCGTCACCCCATGTCACGCGGAATGTGAAGATACGATCTGGTTCAACTAAACGCTCAACGATCTTAGCTGCTTCAAATTCTGGATGTTTGTTGTAAACTTCTTCGATTGATTCGAGCACTTCGCGAACTGCCTGCAAATACTCTTTTTCGCCTGGATGTTTCTTTTCCAGGTTTTCCATGATAGTTTGTACTTTCATTACTTTTGTATTTAAAGTTAATTAATACGTTTATGAATTTTCCTTTAAAATTTTCTGCAAAATTAGTACTTTATTTTATAATTAACAATTATTTTCAAAAATAATTTTATTCTTCAACAATTATTTCGCAACAGATTCATTGCCAACATATTCGCCATTATCCCAAAGCAGTATTTCCACCACTTCGCCGTCCATGTTGTAATGTATTTCTTCGCCATGTTTCAAATTGTCTTTGTAATGAATCAATGTGTTTTGATAAAATCCGCCTTCGCTATAACCCTTTTGCTCACCGGTTCCCCTATTGTAGACCGCGCTGCTGCCGATGCTGCCGTCGGGATAATACATAATCCAGCTGCCATGCATCATACCATCGAGATACTCACCTTCGACAAAAGGTTTGCCGTTGTCATACCATTGATAGAACAAACCGTTTAAAACGCCGTTTTCATAAATTGTTTTTCTGACCAATGTTCCGAAAACATTGTACTCCTCCACCACTCCATCATATTGATTGGCTTTGTAGCAAGCCTTTTCCTCCACATTACCGTTTTCGTACCATCTGGTTGCCTCGCCATCCAACACATTCTGTTTGTAAGCGGTTTCCATAGAAGGATTGCCGTTGGAATAATACCATTTGCAACGCCCGTCCAGTTTACCGTCTTTGTATGAAAGCTCTGATTTAAGTGTCCCGTCAGGATAATACGATTTCACAACATTGTCTTTCTCTTCGCAAGCTTGCAAAAAGACGACGCTCAACACCAATGCGGATAACAAAAACTTAATTTTCATTACCGGTATTCAATATAACTCTATTGTATCCTTTAAACTGATAAATATTCCAGAATGTGTTCTCGTATCCCGAATAGTCTTTTCCCCTTTGGAAACGGAAATGGGTCTGAAGCAAAGGTATATCGTAATATGGCAGATAATCCAACATTTCATGGCCATAGAGCCGGAGCGCATTCAGAAAATACCAGCCGATGTCAAATCCCGAATAAGCATAGTCGCCAGGCTCCGTTTCATATCTGTTTCTAAACTTACAAATAAAACTTTGCACTCTAATATCATGATAATCAAGATATCTTTCATCAAAATAAATGGCATGCATCTTCATCAGATTCTCATTGAACAGCCCTTCAAATTTGCTCCATTCCGGCAGCAAAATCACTGTTATCGGGTAGTTTTCAATAAGCTTGGTGACTTTATTCACAATCTCATTGGCGAACAACTTATCGTTACCGTAAACAATTATGAGATTGTTGCGCATTGTCGACGCATAATCAATGATAACATTAAGGCTGTCGCGTTTGTAATTGACACTGATCACATTATTTACAAAAGCAGTGCTGTCGTCAAGGCACCTGCTAAGTGAATCCAGAGCGAGGACAACATTATCAGTATGATACTCCGATTCTTCGAAATCTATTTTCAAATATTTCCATCTCTTATGATGCTTCTTGATAACGTCAACAATATGACGATTATCAATGTATGAGCAACTGTCAATATTGCGTTCAGCTATTTCCTTTATCTTGGCAATCATAGCTGTATCACTGTATCTGTCCTGACGGATGATAAACACATTGTTATCATGAAACTGTTTACGGATCAGAGTGTCCAAAAGGGCAAGCTGCGATGTCATTGACGGCTTCACCTTGATTATACTCTCATTATCATCAAGTATTTCAGAATGTTGCGTTATAGGGTTAACAATAGGAATGCATTTTTCCGACGCAAATTGTTTCACCACATTGAAAGGCTTCAGGTAGAAAGGCCCGACAATCATATCGGCTGTCTGAAGCCACGGATCCAGTATTGCCGTATCGGCTTTGCTTACAGTGTTGTCGACGTCGTAAACTTTCAGTTCCAACTTCATGTTACGGCTGGAGGTCACCGAATCGGCCGCTATCATGAAACCCTCATAAAAATGCAGAAACGAGAACGGTTTTGAAAGCAACATCTTGTTAGACGGATCTGCATTCCAAAATTCCTGATCGACCTGCTCAAGGTAGAGCGGCACCATCAGTGCGACACGACAAGTGTCCTGAGCCCTGACTTCCGAAGAAGCCAGGACTATCAGGCAAATCGCAATATTTAAAAGTTTTTTCAACATTATTTATCTTTATGCGGGAGTGGCACAAAGCCGTTACCCATAACCTCCGCACTCTCAATCACGTTGACGAAAGCGTTCGGGTCGATGTCGCGCAAGCTCATCTTCAGCTTAATCAAATCGGCACGGTCGAGGTTGGTGTAAATCATCTTACGCTCCTGGCCCTTGTAAAGTCCTGTGCCGACGAAGCATGTACCACCTCTATCCAAGTCGTTGATAATGTATGTTCTAACATCTTCAATCTTATCAGTGATGATAAATGCCGTCTTGTAGCTCTTGACACCGTCGACGATGAGGTCGATGATCTTGCTTTCAATCACAATCAGGAGGATTGAGTAGATTGGCAGACGAATTTCGCCCAGCAAGAGTGATGTCAATGTGATGCACGAGTCGACTATCATTACTAACGTACCAAGTGAAATCTTAGTATATTTGTGCAAAATCATCGAGATGATGTCGCTGCCGCCTGATGTAGCGCCCGACTTGAACACAAAACCGATTGCAAGACCGTAAATACCGCCCGAAACGAGGGTGTTCAGGAAGTAGTCAGGCTTGAAATAGGTGTCAGTGCCAAGGATTTCAAGCATCGACTTGTCAATCACATCACCTTCGGCAAACACATGCTTATACTCAAAAATGACAGGATCATAGCCCCATGTCGACTCGAGTACAAATGTGCATGCGAAGATAAGGATTGTCGAAAGAATCGTCTTGAATCCGAATTTCGGCCCGAGAATCCATGTTCCGATGAGGAGCAGTGGGATATCCATGCAGATGGCGTACAATGACACTTTCCAAGGATACAATGCGTTGAGCACGTTGGAAAGACCGTAGGTACCGCCAGGTGCGAGGTGGTATGGGTTAACGAACATCACGTCGCCCACGGCGAACAGCACGCTTCCCAAAATCAGGAAGGCGTAGGAGATTATTTCCTGTTTCCAATTAATCTGTTTAGTCATATTCTAGTAATTTATAATTTTCATTCTGTTCGTCATTTCGAGCTTGTCGAGACCTGAGCTTGTGAAAGCATTCACCTTGGTGAATAAATCCTTTTTTTCGGATATCATCGGAAAACGAAGATTTCTCCACTCCCTCCGGTCGGTCGAAATGACGGGAGGAGCTACTCCCACTCGATTGTCGCTGGCGGTTTTGACGAGATATCGTAGCACACTCTGTTGACGCCTTTGACTTTGTTAATGATGTCGTTTGAAACTTTCGCCATGAATTCATACGGCAGATGCACCCAGTCGGCTGTCATGCCGTCGGTGGAGATGACTGCGCGCAAGGCGATGGTGTATTCGTAACTGCGCTCATCCCCCATCACGCCGACGCTCTTCACTGGAAGGAGCATTGTGCCGGCCTGCCAGATGCTGTCGTAGAGGTTGTCGGCCATCTCGTTTGGATATGATGCGCTCGGCAATTCGCATTTCCACTCTCTGAGGCCGCGAATGAAGATGTCGTCGGCATCGCGCAGGATGCGGAGTTTCTCTTCGGTCACCTCGCCAAGGATACGGATTCCAAGGCTCGGCCCAGGGAATGGATGACGGCCAACAAGCTCACGCTTGATGCCCAAAGCACGACCCACACGACGAACCTCATCTTTGAACAATGTACGCAGAGGTTCCACAATCTTGAGGTTCATCTTCTCAGGAAGTCCGCCCACGTTGTGATGCGACTTAATCTTGCAACTTGGTCCGTTGACGCTCACGCTCTCGATGACATCAGGATAAATGGTGCCTTGAGCGAGCCACTTAGCGCCTTCGATCTTTTTGGCTTCAGCTTCAAAAACATCGATAAACGTCGAGCCGATAGCCTTACGTTTTGCCTCAGGGTCGGTCACGCCAGCGAGTTTGCTTAAAAACAGGTTGCCGGCATGCACGCCTATTACGTTGAGACCCAAGTCTTTATACGAATCAAGAACGTCTTCAAACTCGTTTTTGCGAAGAAGTCCGTTGTCGACGAAAATACATGTCAAGTTTTTACCAATAGCCTTGTTGAGCAACACTGCAGCAACAGTGCTGTCCACACCGCCCGACAGACCGAGAATCACCTTATCTTCACCGAGCTTGGCACGCATCGCCTCCACAGTGGTGTCGATAAACGAATCAGGAGTCCAGTTGCCGTGGCAGCCGCAGATGTTCATCGCGAAATTTTCAAGCATCTTCGGGCCTTCCTTACTGTGGAACACCTCCGGATGGAACTGCACCGCCCAAGTGTCCTCGCCGTCGATTTTGTATGCGGCATTCTCAACATCGTCAGTCTTGGCGATAACATGAGCGTTTTTAGGCAGACGAGCGATAGTGTCACCGTGCGACATCCAAACTTGAGATGTTTTGGAAACACCTTTGAAAAGGATGTTGTCTTCCTCAACCACTGTCAGCATTGCACGACCGTATTCCCTTGCCAATGAAGAGTTTACTTCTCCCCCATAATGATACGCCATAAACTGCGCTCCGTAGCAAATTCCAAGTAATGGCAGCTTGCCTTTTATGTTCGACAAATCGGCGAAAGGAGCCTTTTCATCGCGCACCGACGACGGGCTTCCGCTAAGGATTACACCTTTCACATCATCTGTAATTGCCGGAATTTTATTGTATGGATGGATTTCACAATAAACGTTGAGCTCGCGCAAACGTCGGCCGATAAGCTGAGTTACCTGCGAGCCGAAATCTAAAATCAGAATTGTTTCCTGCATATTGGTAAAATTTCGGTGCAAAATTACAAAATTATGACGAAGTTTTCACGTTATTTATAAAAAAAATCGTTATCTTTGCATCGGTTAAATTCAGCCATTAGACGTTAGCCATTAGCCATTAGCTAGTAGCTGGCAAGTAATGGCTAGCAGCTAAAAATACTATGGCAAAAAAAATTAAAAAAACAGCAAGCAAACCCAAGAAAAAAAGGAGTTCGGGCAAAAGAAAATCCAACAGCCTGATCAATCGCGTTATCGTTATCATATTTGTATTGATTTTGGCTTTTTTCCTTGTGTTCAGTTTATACAAGCATGTGGGCAACAGAAAAGTTTCCGATAAGCCCGAGCCACAACTTGTCGAAAAACAAGTAAAACAAAAAGAGGTTAAATCTGAAGCTAAAACCGAGGCTAAAACCAATGTAAAAGCCAGTGAGCCAACAGCTAAAGAAGAAAAGAAAATCCAGCAGAAAAAAAGCGAGACCGCTGCTGTGCAAAAGAGCATTCAAGGCACTTGGCAAAGCACTACCGGCGGAGCTTTTCTCACCATGGACAAAAATGGTTACCGCCTCGACTTCATGGGCGTTGACGGTGACGCGCCTATAATCGGCACTTACACTGTTGACGGCGACATCATTACATTTATAAACAAAGAAGACCCTTGCAAAAATGTCAAAGGTCTTTATGAGGTGAAGTTCAACAAGAACGAGATTGGATTCAAACTCAAGAGCGACGACTGCACCAAGCGCAAAGCCACCCTGCCTACCGAGTGGGAATGGCTCAATACCGAGGAATAACTACTCCTCAAACCACTGCTTCTTCTTGAAAAACGTGGTGTATACAAACATAACAACTGAAATGAACACGAGTCCGAGTCGTGAGATTTTGTAGTCGCCTGCAAGGTCGTAAACAATAAAATCGCGAACGACAAAGCATACAATTCCCAACATAACGAAGAGAAATACTACATTCAATTTGTTAATGACCGCACGTCTGCGTTCCATGTCATAAATCCTTTTTGCTATTGCAGGCATGCCGAAATACAACACCACATAAACAGTGATCAATGTCAATTCAATAATTCTTTCGATATCCATAATTACATTCTTTTATTTTTCTTAAGTGCTTCATTTATAATCCATTGAATCTGCCCGTTGATGGAACGGAACTCGTCCGCCGCCCATTTCTCAACGGCATCCATCGTCTTCGCGTCGAGACGCAAAACGAAATTCTTCGTATTTTCCTTTTCTTTAGACATTATCACCCAACCTTCCTGACATAATCTTATCTTCAGAAATAAACTGGTCGTAAACGAATAATATCAATGTCACCACTGCCATAGTGATGATTCCCGAGAGACCTGTCACACCGTTGATGAGGTCGCTCCCACCGCTGATGAAAAGCATAGTGGCACCAGCCAAAGCGTTGATTGTTCCGTGGAAAATGGCAGCCGGATAAACCGATTTCGCTTTCAAGACCAGATACAGTTCGATTGGTGTCATAACGAGACACATCGCAACCATCATGAAGACGCCAGCTGTGCGGTGAACGAAGTAGTTGTGACCCATAAGGATAATCGGGAAATGCCAGAATCCCCATACTACGCCGATGAAAAGGCATGCCACCCAGAAGTTTCTGCCTTTCAATGCGTTGACGAGATAATTGCGCCAGCCGTACTCCTCTCCGAAAGCCGCAACAGCGTTAATAGTGATGCCTGCGAGAAGTCCGGAAACCAGCATGGTTATAATTATAGTTTTAGGATTCCGCATCGCCATGTATTTTGCTTGATCATCAGGAGAAAGGTTTTCAAATCCTGGGATTGCCGGCATGTGGAAACCTAGTTCGCAGCCTTCAAACAGCGAATTGATTATGATGCTAACCGCGACAATCACCAGTGGCAGCAGCCATGCGACAAACCACGAGCCTTTGATCTTGAATTTCAGAAGGCCTGTGCTGCCGAGTTTCTCTTTGTTAATTATCTGAATCACTATCGCGCAAATCAGCGGGAAAAACATGTAAATCGATGCGCAGAGCAAACTATACCCACCCATACCGAACCACATGAAGGCGGCGAAAATCCAGCTTGCAAGGCAAACTATTATTGAAAATTTTATTGCTTTTTTCATGATAATAATAATGGTATAATTACTGAAGGAATTAAAAGTACTGCAACGAAAACCACAACAACTACTATGCTTCTCTTTTGTGACGCGGTTTTCATATCAACTAATCTCAATTCATCAACAAGCTTCACAGTTGAATTCATCTCGTTGAAAAGTTGAGCAGTCTGTTCTGGTCTTTTACAGTTAATGAAATATAAATCTTGAGTGGTCTGGATCTCGATAAACGGAGCTTTATAATGGTTCTCAAGATACAAAACGGCGCGTTTACGATAATCTTTGATTCTGAAAAATCCTTTCCACATGAACGCTCCGCCGTAGCCATTGCTTCGCATGGTGACTTTTGGCATACTGTGAACCAGTTTTATCGACCTAATCGAATCATTAGGAATCGCTGTCGGATAAAGGAAATCCTTGATGTAAATTCCGTCATGGAAAATTTGGATAATCGGCTTTCTGCAGACGAGGATTGTAAACGCAATGATAGTCGCTATCGTCAAAATCATACTAAACCCGAGCTCCAAACCCATACCAACCGAAACCGCTAGCATACTTAAAACCATCTGTTTAAATTTTAAATCTTAAATCTTTAAATCTTTAAATCATATTATTGATACAAAGTTCCAGTGTTTACTACAGGTTGCGCGGCATCGTCGGCGCAGAGCACCACCATAAGGTTGCTGACCATAGCGGCTTTCTTGTCGTCGTCGAGTTCGACCACTTTCTCATCTTTGAGTTTGTCGAGAGCCATTTTCACCATCGAGACGGCGCCTTCGACAATCTTTTCACGTGCCGCGATGATAGCTGCCGCCTGCTGACGACGAAGCATAACAGCTGCGATTTCAGGAGAATATGCAAGATAGTTTATACGAGCCTCAATAACTTCCAATCCTGACATTGCCAGACGGTCATTGAGTTTCTTCAAAAGGATATCATTGATTTCCGAGCCACCGGCACGAAGCGTCAAATCGCCATTATTGATATCGCCGTTTTCATCGTAAGCAAACATTCCAGCCACCTCACGTAAAGCAGCATCGCTCTGCACTCTCACAAAGCTTTCGAAAGCGCGCATACGGCTCATCACGGCAACACTATTGCCCACTCCCGAAGGATTGGCGGCCATAGTCTGCGAATCGATTTCGAACATCGCTTTGTAAGTATCTTTCAGCTTCCAAACGAGAATCTGACCGATCATGATCGGGTTGCCGGTCTTGTCGTTCACCTTAATCGGATCAACGTTGAGGTTACGAGCACGGAGAGAGACTTTTTTCGATGAATAGAACGGATTCACCCAATTGAAACCGACTTTTGTCATGGTTCCCTGATATTTTCCGAAGAAAACCATCACCATTGCCTCATTCGGCTCGAGCATTCGGAAACCGAGACACATGATGAAATCAACGACTATCATCGCGATTCCGCCAAAGAGCAGCCACAGCGGCTCACCTTCTGTCAATTGTGTAAATCCGTAGATTATCAAAGCAACGATTGCGATGACCACGAACAGCATCAAGAATCCATTGATTCTCAATCCTTTAAATTCAAATTCTTTGTTTTCCATAGTTGTAATTTTAAGATGATTATTTAATTTTTATAATATCATTTTGATATCATTTTCACAGCACAAAAATACAACATATTTTTTAATATGCAAGAAAAAAATGAAAAACTTTTTGTTATTATATTTTGCACGCAGAAATCGCGGAAAAAGCGGCAATTTACACATAGTTTTTAGCTCGCAAGCAAGCAAAAACTTGTAAACAAAACGAATAAAATTTCTGCTATTTCTGCTGTTTCTGCGTGAGATTAATTATGGTTCTCCAAGAGTTTCGCGAAAGCGATTTTAAACCAAGCGGTATAATTTGCAGGATTTTTCTCGATATCCTTAGCGATATTCGCAACCGTTTCGTATTTATACGATTCCACTTCTGCCCTATTAATAATAGGTGTCGCGTCGGTGGTGCCAATAAACACATGGTCGAACTCATGCTCGGTGAGGCCTTGCATCACGTCGGCTTTGTAGATGAAGCTGAACGCCTCTTTGAGCTCGCACTCCATCCCCATTTCCTCCATCAGGCGGCGTTTTGTGGCGTCTTGCAATGATTCGCCGTCACGCGGATGACTGCAACAGGTGTTAGTCCACAATCCAGGGGTGTGGTATTTCGTGAGCGCGCGCTGTTGGAGCAGCATCTCCCCTTTGCTGTTGAAGATGAAAATCGAGAAGGCACGGTGCAGCGTCGGGTTGACGTGAGCGGCCTGTTTCTCCATCAATCCGATTTGATTGTCTTGATTATCAACGAGAACGACGTATTCGGGCATAAGCTACACGTTGAATCTGATATTGATGATATCACCGTCCTTGACAACATAATTCTTTCCTTCAACGGCAAATTTTCCGGCTTCCTTGACTGCCTGTTCCGAGCCGTAGTGCAGGAAATCTTCGCAGCTCATCACCTCGGCGCGGATGAAGCCACGCTGGAGGTCGCTATGGATGACGCCAGCTGCCTCTGGAGCCGTATCGCCCACATGGATTGTCCAGGCACGAGTCTCGTCAGGACCGGTGGTGAAGAACGACTGCAACTTCAATGTGCTGTAAGCGAGGCGCACAAGCTTGTTGACACCAGGCTCAGTCAATCCTGCATCTTCCATAAACAGCGCACGGTCGGCCTCGTCGAGTTCGGCAATCTCCGACTCGAGTTTGCCGGCAAGGATAATCATATCTTCGCCATGGAGAGCAGCCTTCACAGCCTCGGTGTATTTGTTTCCGGTGAGCGCCGAAGCGTCGTCAACGTTGCAGACGTACATTATCGGCTTGACCGTAAGCAGCTGAATATCTTGGATATACTTCTTATCTTCTTCAGGCACGTTGGCGGTGCGGGCGTTCTGCATGTTCTCGAGCACCTCTTTGTAAATTGAAAGCACCTCGAAAGCGCGTTTGTTGTCTTTATCGCCGTTTTTCAGCAGTTTCTCCACACGTTGCAGCTTACGTGTCACGAGGTCGAGGTCGCGCACCTGAAGCTCGAGGTCAACCAGTTCCATATCGCGCACCGGGTCAATGCTGCCCTCGCTATGCGGAACGTTCGGGTCGTCGAAGCAGCGCAAAACGTGAATCAGCGCATCGACGGTCTGCACCTCGGCTAGAAGTTTGTTACCGACACCTTGTCCGCCCTTGCTCAATCCTGGAAGATCGACGATCTCGACGGTGGCCGGCACTATACGCTTCGAATGCGAGATATTGTCAATGAGTTTGAGACGCTCGTCGCGCACCTCGCACATTCCGATATTCGATTTAGTGGCGAAGCCAATTTCCGCCTTAGTGTTTGATATACAATTAAATATGGTTGTTTTTCCAGTGTTGGAAAGCCCGATAATTCCGCAGTTGAGTGCCATAACGATAAATTTTTGGCAAAGATACAAAAAATTATTTCATCAATCTTTTACAATTTTTATGTAAATTTGCAACTGAAGACGTTTACGATAATGACATTAAACATAATCAGCAATTATGAGTAAATACTTAAAAATAGATTGGCCCGAAAGCCAGAAAATCACGGAGTTGACAGCAGATGAACTTGCACAGTTGAACATTGTCAGCGGACCCGACAAGTCATATTTCGTGCCTGAGGATAAAATGGAAGAAGTCAATAAACTCATTGAATGGAAAAATGACAGCGCCTTCGTGCGCGCCGCCAAAGAAGTTCTCGGCGAAGATTGGGATCCGGAAAATTGTTATGATAGTGCAGACGAATGGCTTGATGACAAAGACTTTTTCACTCATGAGGATGTTGTCGCCATCTATAATGTGATGGCAGCCATCGCCGACGGTGACGACAGCTCGAAGTATTGGGATTTGTCGGAGGAATACTTTAATGGAGAGGATGAGGATGAAGATGAGGAGGATGAGAATTAATAAACTGGAAAAATAATTTTCAAAAACACTTAATCGTAATCATTTTTTCCGTATCTTTGCAGTCCATTTTCGAGCCTTATTCCGAAATTGGTTTTTATAATTGAAAATCAATGGCTTGAAATGAAAAAATAAAGTTTAACAATCCTCGATTGCCTAATTCGGAAGAGCCGTCGGGTACAATTTTAAGTAAAATTATAATGAACGAATTAGAAAACACCGTCAACGAAGAAATCCAGAACGTTGAACAGCCACAGGCTGAGGTGAAGAAGGAAACCAAAAAAGTAAAACCAGTTCCGGCAGACGATTTCGATTGGAGCAGCGACGCCAAGAAACACGACAGCTATAAAGCTGAAGACCGCGCCCGCATGGAAGCCATGTACGAGAAGACCATGAGTCAGATCGGCGACCACGAAGTCATCGACGGAACAGTTGTTGCCAAAACTTCACGCGAAGTTGTCGTCAACATCGGATTCAAGTCAGATGGTGTTATTCCGATTTCAGAATTCCGTCACAACCCAGACCTTAAGGTGGGTGACAAGATTGAAGTCTACGTGGAGAACCAGGAAGGTATCAACGGCCAGCTCGTCCTTTCACACAAGAAGGCTCGCCTTCTCAAGTCATGGGACCGCGTCAACGAGGCTTACGAAAGCCAGGAGATCGTCCGCGGCTTCGTCAAGAGCCGTACAAAAGGCGGCTTGATCGTCGACGTGTTCGGCATCGAGGCATTCTTGCCAGGTTCACAGATCGATGTCAAACCTATCCGCGATTACGACGTATTCGTCAACAGCACAATGGAATTCAAGGTTGTCAAGATCAACCAGGAGTACAAGAACGTGGTCGTTTCACACAAAGCCCTCATCGAAGACGAAATCGAGCAGCAGAAGAGCGAAATCATCAGCAAGCTTGAAAAAGGTCAGGTTCTCGAAGGCGTTGTCAAGAACATCACCAACTACGGCGTGTTCATCGACCTCGGCGGTGTTGACGGT
>Ga0129307_1002868_pt1 | contig 12214 bp, 8 predicted proteins | sample P1105metagenome_FD_94437 | JGI IMG/M metagenome (GOLD analysis project Ga0129307, IMG submission 94437) | Capybara group fecal microbial communities from Wisconsin, USA - P1105 metagenome | ecosystem: Host-associated > Mammals > Digestive system > Large intestine > Fecal | place: USA: Wisconsin... | reverse complement strand
GTGCCGGACATCATACCATAAAGGAACGACACCGGCAACAGCTTCTTGTACTACCTACTTTTTCTGTCTATGTAAATCTTTCAATGAACTCGTTTTCTATTGCATCGCCGTTTTGAGGCGAAAGCGGATGCAAAGGTAATGCAAAAAACCATACCCGCCAAATATTTCCGCGATTATTTTTCAAAAAACAGCAAAGTTTTCGCTTTTCTTGACGATTTACGGAAAATCAGACATAAAAAAGACATGAAACAGGTCGAGAAAGTGCAAAAACAAACAAAAAAAGACAAGTGACAGATAAAGCTCAAAAGACATTCTTTAAGAGCCGGGAACACATGCCGTACAAATAACAATACAATGCCACAAGCTTTCATGCAAAAATGAAACTGCAGCCATTACACTCGCAAGTTCCATCTTCGAAGAACGTCACTTCCAAGCATCCGCACTCAGAGAAAGCTAAAATAGCTATACATATTTATATATAGGATGCTCAGAGTTCCTGATGCTTTCTGTAAGCTACCCCTGTGAATGCACTAACTAGTTCACCATGCTGATTTCTTATTTTCACTTCTGCATAAGGAATCTTATGATGATTACAGGTTTCTTCAGCCTCTGCAACCAGCGTATCTCCCACTTTCGCACTATGCAGGAATGCAATACTGCTCTGCAAACTGAACGTAAGAAGGCCACGACTATTCATAATGGCAGCCAATGCCAAATCAGCCAAAGTGAAAATAGCGCCCCCCTGGCAAACACCTCCGGCGTTGAGATGATCTTCCGTTACCTTCATTTCAGCCCTCACATAGCCCTCACGGATTTCAACTATTTGCGCTCCGGCACGAGCTGCGAAGACATCACCATTGTTGAGAAACTGCTTTATATCCATACTTTTCTACACCAATTACTTTTGTAATGAATGATAAGATACATCGTACCCCTTAAACTGAGGATGATCAATGAAAGGAAGATGGGAAACAATACTGGCGTCAACCACACCTACCATAAAAGGGGTATGCCCGTTATAAGCATCTAACAATTGTAACTGAGTCAGGAGCCCCACCTTATCATTGGGATCATGATCAACAACAATATTAAACAGAAACATATCGACACATGCCTCGTAAGTGTTATATTCCAGCACATCTTCACGGGTTCTGACTGCCAATGTCTTGATGATGCCTATACGAGAACAAACATCAGGAACCAAAGTACGCCGCAAATTGTCAATCATCACGGGCGACTCTGAGCCGTCGAGCTGAACATAGTCAAGCTGATCGTTGTAGATACGCGTGACAATACTCTGAGGCATATCATTTTGGAAGATACCTACACGCAAAACCTGGTCGCTCTTAGAACGAGAGCCCAGCGAGGAGTAGTCGGGTATAATACCAGCACGCGAAGAAATCATCTCCACAAAATCATGATGACCTTTCACACAGTCATAGCCTACCATCGCTGCACCAGTTTTTTGTAGTGATTCCACAGCTGCCGCCTCATTGGTCACCCCACTCACCTTGTAGATTGTTTGATACTGATTCATAGAACCTATTTGTAATGAGGATGTAAAAGTACTCATTTTTGTTGAATCAACCAATTATCCTGCCGTTTTTTAGGTTTATTTAGTGGCAAGAAAGACAAAGATACGGTCATTCTCATATGAACAAAAAAAATTCATGCCTTTGTGTAATAAATCAAAGAACAACACGTTATATAGATGTAAGAAACAACATTATTATAAATATAATTATGTAAGCCTATGCAGTATTTTACTCAAGAAGACTTAAAACCGTCTGAAAAGACACTTCAATTGATTCGGCAAGTTGCCTATTCCTACCAGTTGCTGCGAAACGGTAACCAAAAGGACTATTGCCTGAATTAAAAAGAATGACACACATGAAAACACTTGTATCTCCCTCTCTGCTTGCGGCCAATTTCCTAGACCTGCGTCACGATATTGAAATGATCAACAACAGCGAGGCCGACTGGCTGCATTTAGACGTGATGGATGGCGTATTTGTTCCCAACATCTCGTTTGGATTCCCCGTTTTAGAGGCAGTAAGCAAATTATGCACAAAACCTCTAGACGTTCATTTCATGATTGTTCATCCTGAGCAGTATATCCAGCAGACTGCCAAGTTGGGAGCCATGATGATGAACGTACATTATGAAGCCTGCACCCATCTGCATCGCACGATTCAGGAGATTCACGCAGCAGGCATGAAGGCGGGTGTGACACTGAACCCCTCAACACCAGTGTGCGTGCTCGAGGACATCATCAAGGATGTCGACATGGTGCTGCTTATGAGTGTGAACCCAGGCTTTGGCGGACAGAAATTCATCGAGAACACGCTTCCGAAGGTAAGACGTCTTCGCCAACTGATTGAAGAATCAGGTTCGCATGCGCTGATTGAAGTTGACGGTGGTGTACAACACGAAACGGCCCCCAGACTAGTGGAGGCCGGTGTCAATGTACTTGTCAGCGGCAGTTACGTCTTCAAAGCCGAAGACCCCTTTGCTATCATTCACGAACTGAAGGGATTGAAAAAAGAATAAAACAAGGAATACTCACCAGTTATTCCATAGTCAGTCCCACCTGATACTCTCTGGCCATGCGCCGCATGTTCAGAAGGGCATAACGCATGCGCCCCAGAGCAGTGTTGATGCTCACATTCGTTATCTGCGCAATTTCCTTGAATGAGAGTTGCTGATAGTAGCGCATGTAAACCACCTCACGCTGACATGAAGGCAGCAGGTTCATCATCTTTTTCACATCGGCAAGCACCTGATCGTTGACATATTGATTCTCAATATTCGAGTCGAGCAGGTCTTTGGGATGAATGGTGGTCAAATCGTTGTCCTCACCCATCTCTACGATGTGGTCGTTGCGTTGCTCACGATAAGTATCCATGATGATATTATGGGCAATTCTCAACAACCACGCCGAGAACTTTCCCGAATTGGTATACCGGCCCTCATGCAGTTTGGAGATAACCTTCAAGAATGTCTCCTGGAAAATATCGTCGGCCTTATCACGGTCATGAACGATACAAAGAATATAGGCATAGATTTTCGATTGGTTGCGGCTAAGCAACACATCGAATGCCCTATTGTTACCATTGACATATGACAATGCCAGCGCTTCGTCTGACATCTCATTGAGATTCTTCATCTTCTTAACTATTTAAAATTTAGAAGTAGAATTCTGTATCAATAGGCATTCAATGTTTAAAATTAGTGCTGCAAAAATAAACATTTCCGTCGGTTTATGCAAATTTTTTATCATTTTTCATCAAAATCTTTTGGCATTTATCCAAAAATTAGTACTTTTGCAAAAGTTAGAGGTTGCTATACGCAATTAATAAGGGAACGGAGTGTGATTCTCCGACTGTCTCGCAGCTGTGAGTTCCTTTCTATCCTCTAAGCAATAAACCACTGTCGACAAGAAAACGGCGGGAAGGTGCTTGGAGGTGGAACAAAGTCAGAAGACCTGCCTCGATAGAACTAGCTGAAGCCTCTCGATGTAAGGGGTGCAGGCATACAAACGACAAATCAAGAAGAATGTACAGACGGCATGAATTGTGTCCGTCTTGAGGGAAAATATGTACTGTTTGCAACCGTACGTGTATTATTATATAAGTTTATTTAGTGAAGAGCGGTACCGGGAGGCACCGCTTCTTTTTTTCGGACCAGCAGATTCTTTCACCAAAACCACTTAACGTTTCCATTCGCCCTGTTGAGAAACTCCAATATATTGAGGAAGCCGGTCGTTAGGTTTATCCATGTTTCTTACAGGGTTCATAAAAAATAGAGGTTGACGCAGGACGCTGTCAACCTCGAAAAAAATTGATTTTGTGAATTACAAAATCATCTATAAGATGCCGCAAATATATACTTTATTCATGTAAATTGCAAACCAGTACACTACAAATAAACATTTTTTAACAATTTTAACCCCTACAAAACAAAAAATCCCGTAAAATACACAAAAAAATATGGCACTTACAAATTTAATATGTAACTTTGCGAAAATTTTGATAACAAACTACATTTATTATGAAATACTTAAAAACTATCATCTTGCTACTCTTGTTCCCTACCCTCATCATGGCTTCAAACTGGGACACGCAGTACAAGCAAATTGAAAAAAGCATTCATGCTCCTGAATTTGCCGCCCGCACATTCCTTATCACCAAATATGGTGCAGGCCTGAAGAAGTCGGCAAAGCAAAACCAGACGGCTATCAACAAGGCCATTGCTGCTTGTTCTAAAGCCGGTGGCGGACGCGTAATTGTACCCGCAGGCACATGGAACACCGGTGCTATTACCTTATTAAATAATGTGAATCTCGTCATTGAGAAAGACGCCACATTGCTTTTTGCCTTCGACACCAACCTCTATCCGCTGGTGCGTACGCGTTGGGAAGGACTGGACTGTTGGAATTACCAACCCTGCATCTATGCCTATCAGGCAAAAAACATCGGCATCACAGGTGAGGGCACCATCGACGGCAATGCCACACCTGAGACGTGGTGGGCCATGAGTGGTAAAAAGGGCTATCCAGAGAACCCGGCCATTCAGGAGAACCAAGGCAAGGGCAGCCGTGCCGCCCTGCTGAAGTATGCCGAGGACGGTGTGGATATGGATGAGCGACGCTTCGGCAAAGGCTACGGTCTTCGTCCGCAGCTGGTGAACCTGAATCAGTGCGAAAATATTATCATCGAGGGTGTCACCATGCTTCGCTCCCCTTTCTGGGTGATGCATCCGCTGCTCTCGAAGAACATCACCGTTCGTAACGTGAAGGTGTGGAACGAAGGTCCCAATGGCGATGGCTGCGACCCAGAGTCGTGTGAGGATGTGCTCATCGAGGGTTGTACTTTTCACACAGGCGACGACTGCATCGCCATCAAGAGCGGACGTAATGCAGACGGCCGCGAGGGAGCAACCGGACGTTTCGTAGGTCGTCCGTCGAAGAATATCATTATCCGCAATTGCTCGATGGAAGACGGTCATGGCGGCGTAGTCATAGGCTCTGAGATCTCGGGCGGCTGCCAGAATGTGTTTGCCGAGAACTGTGTGATGGACTCGCCCAACCTGGAGCGTGTGCTACGTATCAAGACCAATTCTTGCCGTGGCGGCATCATTGAGAACATCAACTTCCGCAATGTCACCGTCGGCACCTGCCAGGAGGCTGTGCTCAAAATCAATACCGACTACGAGCCCAAGGAAGTGTGTTGTCGTGGATTCTACCCCATCGTACGCAATGTACACATGGACAACGTGACCTGCAAAAAGTCGAAATACGGAGTGATGATTGTGGGTTATGAGGCTGACTCGCTGGCCTATACAGTGAATAATATCTACGTGAACAACTGCCGCTTCGACGGAGTTTACGGCAAACCCGTCCATCAGGTGGGTAAGGCACAGGATGTCCACTTCAACGATCTCTTTATCAACGGACAGCTCATCTTGAGCGACATGCCTTACAAGCATTTCAGCGAGTGGCTGACCGCCTCGGAGATGCAGCGTGTGCCCGACCCTACCCTGCTCGACTTCTCGAAGAAACCGAAGTGGAGCTATGTGATGGGCATTGAGATGGAAGGCATGCTCGACACCTATCTTACTTATGGTAATCCGAGCATTCTGAACTACCTCAAGCAGTATCCTGCCAAGATGATCGACGACATGGGTAGTGTGACTGGCTATCAGTATGCCGATTTCAACCTCGACAATGTTCGCACAGCAAAATTCATCTACCGCATGTATAACCTCGGCGAGGAGAAACGTCCCGGTGAACTTACCGCGTTGAACACTATCTTCAAACAACTGGAAAAACAACCCCGCACCAAGGACGGTGTGTGGTGGCACAAGGCTGTCTATGCCTATCAGGTGTGGCTCGACGGCATATTCATGGGACTGCCCTACTACACTCTTTCTGCCGCTCAGCTGAAAGGTGAGAAAAAGGCACAGAAATACTACAACGACGCCGTTGACCAGATTATCAAGACCGACCGCCGCACCTATGACGCCCAGACAGGTCTTTGGAAACACGCATGGGACGAGACCCACGAAATGTTCTGGGCTGATAAAGAGACTGGCCTGAGTCAGCACACTTGGGCCCGTGCATTAGGCTGGTACACCATGGCCATGGTTGAAGTGCTCGACGCTCTGCCACAAGACTACAGCCGCCGCGGAGAAGTGATTGCGCTGTTCCAGAAAGCCATGAGCTCGGTGGTGAAATACCAGGACAAGAAGACAGGCGTGTGGTATGACGTAATGGATGTGAAAGACCCACGTAACTATCTGGAAGCCACCGCATCGAGCATGTTCACTTATTGTTTGCTGAAAGGTGCCCGTCTGGGCTATCTCGACGAGAGCTATCGCGAGGCCGGCATCAAGGCATACAAGGGAATTGTGAAAGAGTTTGTCAAGATCAACAACGACAAGACCATCAGTCTCACCCAGTGCTGCTCGGTGAGCGGACTGGGCCCGGGTATCAGCAAGAAAGTGCTCAAGGCAGCTCCGAAGGTGAAAGAGAACACCAAGCGCGACGGTTCGTTTGAATACTACATCAGCGAACCCATCCGCGACAACGACGCCAAGGGTGTAGGTCCCTTCATCTGGGCATCGCTCGAAATGGAGCGCATGGGATTTACCACAAGTGACAAGTAAGAAGTGAAAAACTTTTCAAAGTGACAAGTGAGAAGTGAGAAGTGACAAGTATGATTACCTTTTCTAGCTAGAGCCACAGCCATGAGAGTAATCATACTTGTTACTTCTCACTTTTCACTTAAAATGAGATTGTTCTATTTAAACAAAATAAATGATGAAAAAACATTTACTAGCTATATTGGTTGCTCTGTTGAGCACCACCACAGTCTTCTCGCAAACCAATGCACCGGCTTTCCCCGGCGCTGAAGGACATGGACGCTACGTAACGGGCGGACGAGGAGGAAAGATTGTGCACGTCACGAATCTGAACGACTCGGGCACGGGCTCGCTGCGTGCTGCCGTCAGCGGAAGCGAAAAGAAGATTGTCGTGTTTGATGTGGGTGGTGTGATTGCACTCAACTCAGACCTTAGCATTGGTGCCAACACAACGATTCTTGGCCAGACAGCTCCCTACCCTGGCATCACCTTACGCTATTATACAGTTTTACCAAATAAAGACAACATTGTCATTCGCTTTATCCGTTCAAGGCGCGGACAGGAAAAAGACGTGAACGACGGTGCCGATGCCATCTGGACACGTAATCATACAGGACAGATCATCGACCACTGCTCGTTCTCGTGGAGCATCGACGAGGTGGCTTCGTTTTACGACAACAACAATTTCACCATGCAGTGGTGCACGTTGGGCGAGAGTCTCAACAATGCCGGTCACGGCAAAGGGGCTCATGGCTATGGAGGCATCTGGGGCGGTAAACTGGCATCATTCCACCACAACCTGATTGCACACGTCAACAACCGTTCGCCACGCTTCAATGGCGCACGCTACGATTGGACAGGTTATACCAGCAACAAGCTCTACAGCCAATACAACTGGCAGAATGCAGTACAGGCCGAGCATGTGGACTTCCGCAACTGCGTGGTCTACAACTGTGGCAACGGCTGCTATGGCGGACCTGGTGGCGGTTACATTAACATGGTGAACAACTATTATAAGACTGGACCTGCTGCTTCGACCAGTCGCGTCACCACCGTGTCGATAGGTAACAGCACATCAGCCGACAAATATCCTATTTACTGGGACATGACCAGCCGCTATTTCATTAAGGGCAATCAGGTGAACAGCAATGCCAACTACGACTGGACTAACGTGTCGTTCGACAGTGGCGTATTCACCATCAATGGCGAGAAATACTGTCTGGACAAGAACCACTACTACGGCGATGGCGTGACGTATGTAAAGAACAGCAATGGCGACGACTGTGTGAAAATCAAGCTCGACGAGCCTACATATACAGGCGAAGTGACCACGCACACGGCTGTTACGGCCTTCAACAAAGTGCTCAGCTATGCCGGTGCATCACTCGATCGTGACGAGGTGGACGAGCGCTATGCAACAGAAGCCAAGAACGGAACTGCCACTTATAAAGGATCGGTAACGAAACAGGCAGGACGTATAGATTTGGTATCCGACGTCAACGGATATACCGAGGCCAACTTCCCCACCGGCAGCCGCCCCGAAGGATTCGACACCGACAACGACGGCATACCCGATGCATGGGAGACAGCCAACGGACTGAATCCAAACAATGCCAGCGATGGCAACACCTACACGCTCGACCCAAAGGGATTCTATACGAACATTGAGGTCTATGCCAACTCGCTGGTACAAGACATTATGCTCGACGGAAATGCTGATGCCACCGAGCATGTTGACGAGTATTATCCTGCCTACACCAAAGAAGACGGAACAAAGGTAGAGGCCATCAATGGCGGAGGCAGTGAGACGCCGACGGAAAGTAAAACCTACACCGTGTGGTTCAACGGATCGGACGAACAGTCAACACCCGACTATTTCAGTTTCGGAACTTCCGAGAACAAGCACAACTTCAATAGCAAATTTACGGGTACATACGATGGAACATCTTATGCTTCTGGCCTAAAGATGGAAGGCACGACGCTCATCGAGTTTACCACAACATCGTTAGCCACCATCGTTATTGTGCAGTCGACATGGAGTGAGCATACCATTAAGCTCGACGGTGTAGAGATAGAGCTCGCTACAGCTACTACGCCCGAAGGTTCTTCTGGTGTTCGTGTTTATACCATCGAGGGAATTGCTCCCGGCAATCATAAGATTCAGCGTGGCAGCGGTGAGAGTGGCGTATTCTATGTGAGAGTGGTTGAAGGCAGTTCAACAGCTATCACCAAACCCACTGCCAATGGCAGCATCATAGCTACCGAATACTATGATTTGCAGGGCAGTCGCATCGAGAATGCCACCCGTGGAGTCATCATCCGTGTAGACCGCATGGACAACGGTCAAAAGAAGGTGACGAAAATGGTGAAATAAGGATACAGTACAACAACAGCTTTGAGGTCGCAAATTTGCGACCTCAAAGCATAACCAACCTAAGTGGTAGTTACAACCAACCAAACTAGTAGTTACAAGTAACGTAACTGGTAGTTACAACCAACTAAACTAGATTACCGTTGTGACATGAGAAATGCAAACATGCTTTTTGGCACATGCAAATATGCTATTTACGACTCGTAAATATGCCTTCTGTAATCGTAAAGTTGCCTTCTAGAATCGCAGAACAGCTTTCTAAAATCGAAAAGAACCTTTTTTCAACAACAAGTTTGACACTTTGCTACTGTTTTTGCAAGAACTCTTCAGAGAGAAGATTCTGCAGTAGTCGCGTGAGGCACGCGACCTCCTAGGGTAAGACCATCAGATATCTTCACAACAGCGAGATTTGTAGAAGACCGACGGATAAAGAGAAGAGGTTGTTCACCTCTTTATATTTTTTAGTACTTTTTTATCTTATAATATATTGACTATTCAAAGATTTTCCGTAAATTTGCACCATAATCGATAATATTATTAACTAAAACTTAAAAATTATGAGAAAAACTTTACGCATGTTTTTAGTATGCTTCATGGCCCTGTTCTGCGGAACGGTGATGGCTGATGAAGTAACGATCAAAGGTAGTCAACTCACTGGTTATGAAAATGAAGGTGGTGTTACTGTTGACGGATTTACATTTATAGGGTTGAAAAATAGTAACAGTAATGCACCTACTGTTAACTCAAAGTCATTTGATGCACGCATGTATGCTAATAACTCTTTGACAATTAAGTCGTCGTCTGGAAACATTACCAAACTTGTTTTCAATATTTCCACACAAGGCTTAAAACGATTGGCTCCTATAACAGCATCTGTTGGCGCAATTGCAACTCAAGCAAGTGGAGACAAAACCGTCACGTGGACTGGCGAAGCATCAGAAATCACATTAACTGTTGGAGAAAAAGCAAATTATGGAACTGATGGAGAAACTAAAGCTGGTCAGTTTGATTTTGATGACGTTATTATCACTACTGGCGAAGGCGGTGGCTCAACGGTTACCGTGAAGACTCCAGAGATTTCAGGTACTACCCCATTCACTGAGAGCACCGAGGTTACTATCGTTGGTCCTGATGGTGGTTCCACTTACTATACAACAGATGGTTCTACCCCATCCAAGACTAACGGAACTGTCTATACAGCACCTTTCACCATTACAGAAACTACTACCGTTAAAGCCATCGGTTACGACGAGGATGACAACGCAAGTAGCGTGGCAGAGAAAACATTCACAAAGGAAAGTGAATTATCTGTTTCAACACTGAAAGAGTTCATCGACTTAGCTGATAACTCCAAAGTTACGCTCACACTAACAAATGCTCAAGTTCTGGGAGCAGGTGGCAGTAACATTGTAATCAAAGATGCCACTGGAAGTATCCTCATTTATGATAAAAATTTGAATCTTGAAAAAGGTCAAACAGTAAATGGAACCCTGAAAGGCATAAAGACAACATACGGTGGTCTTCCTGAAATCAAAGATATTTCAGAATCATCTCTTTCAACAGAAGCTGGAACTCTTACGAATAAAACCGTAACTCCAGAGCAGATGATTGCTGATGACTACATCACATTCTCTTACAAGTTGGAAAATGTTGAATGTGCCAAGCCTGAGGGTAACAGTAACTATTATTTCACCGCAGGTGAAAAGAGTATCCAGATTCGTGACCAGTTTAAGATTGGAAATGTAACTGCTGATGGAAAATACAATTTGGTAGGTCTTCTTGGAGTATATAACAACAATGTACAGTTCTGGCCAACAGAGGTTCCCGAGGCAGCACAGACTATCACTTACCCAGAAGCAGCCAACATTGCTGCTGCCAAGGAATTTGAAGCGGGTACAACCGTGAAACTCACCTTGAAGGATGCAGTTGTGAACTACGTCAATGGCACCAAGGATATTTTTGCTGAGGATGCAACAGGCGCTATCGATTTATACCAACTAGGCATTGAGGCTAAGGCTGGTGACGTGCTCAATGGAACAATTATTGTACAGTATAAGCCCTACAACAACTTACCAGAAGTAGTAGCTGTTTCTGGTCTTACAGTTGCTAGCGACATTACCGTAACCGAAGGAACTGCTCCTACACCAAAAGAAATGACCATTGCTGATGCAGTGAAGATAGAGAATGCTTGCAAGCTGGTGAAAATTAAGAACATCACGCTTGTTAAAGACGGCGACAATTACTTTGCTGATGCCGAGAAGACCCTGCAGGTATTCGACAAATACAAATTAAATTATACTCCCAACACCGAGTCTGCTATGGACTATACGGGTATCCTCATTCCTTTCAAAGAGCAGTTCCAGATTTGTCCTACTGTTGAGCCAACAGCATCTCAGGGCGGTGGTAGCGACACACCAACAACATCTAAGACATGGAATTTCTCTGAGTGGGAAGCTGGTGATATTACCGAAACAAAGACAGTTGATGGTCTTACAGTAGTTGCAACTAGCGCCAAGAAAGTTACTATTGATAGCAGTAACAAAACATTTGAAGATGTCAAGTACACCCAGCGTTTGAAGTTAGGTGGCACTGGTTCTGGTCCTGACACAGAAGCACCTTAACGCTATCTTTCGTTCCAGGTAACAGGCGACTGCAACATTAAGGTATTCTTTGCTCATGCTAGCAGTTCAGGCGATGACAGAACTCTGAATTTGGCAACAGGTGAATACAGTTCAATTGCAGCCACACAGTCTCTTGCTGCTGGTGAAACTGCAACGCTGAGCTACGATTATAAGGGCGGTGAGACTACTGTTTATCTCTATAGTGCAAATTCTGGTCTTAACCTTTATGCTATCATTGTCACAAGTAGCTCTTCAAGTGTCAACTCTATTGAGGTTGAGAAGGCCAAAAACAATATCCGCTATAACCTTGCAGGTCAGCGTGTTGACGAGAGCTACAAGGGTGTGGTGATTATGAATGGTAAGAAGTTCGTGGTGAAGTAAAGAACTTGCGAACCGACGTTCGAATATCTTCAGGGACAGGCTGCAAAGTCTGTCCCTGTTTTTATGGTCAGCATTCGAGATATACTACAAGCGTAGCCATTTCTAATTAATGCCTAATTGGGTTGCAATTTGACTTATACTGATATAGGTAGACACATTTATGAACAATTAAAATGTGTAATACTTATGAGAAAAAGTC
>Ga0129307_1002867_pt1 | contig 12216 bp, 9 predicted proteins | sample P1105metagenome_FD_94437 | JGI IMG/M metagenome (GOLD analysis project Ga0129307, IMG submission 94437) | Capybara group fecal microbial communities from Wisconsin, USA - P1105 metagenome | ecosystem: Host-associated > Mammals > Digestive system > Large intestine > Fecal | place: USA: Wisconsin... | reverse complement strand
GATTTGGTAATAGAGATCCATTTCGACTATCATCACCTTTCTCCCTTCATGATTTATTTCCGTATGGAAAAATCATAAAGGATTTAATCCAAGGTGGTAAACTTTTTCGTCAGCGAAATGGATTAAACTGGTCAACTTTTATAATAGCGTTTACAGAAAGAATAGCACTTTGTAATTTTATATATGTTTCAATAAATGAAGTTGTGTCTTGCTTAAGATTCTTGAGTTGTATAGTAAAGAAATGATAATAGCTTTCTGGCGGTAAAGATGGAGGTGATTAATATGTTAAATGATCTAAGTTTACTACTTGAATTCGATTCTAAAGAAATCTCGATGGAATACGAAAAGGCAAAAATAGAGGGCGGTAGAACCCCTCAAGAGAAATCTGATAGAAGAGAAAAGTTCTTTAGGAACATAATGAAAAAATATTACCCTTTTCCTTACAGAGTCGTTAAGGGGGTGATAAGGGATAGTTTTGGGAATATCAGCAATTCAATTGATTGTATTATTTTAAATCCGTCTCATCCCAACACATTAAATGATAAAGATGAACTTCCTTCAATAATATTTGCAGATGCTACTGATTATGCGATAGAAATAAAATCAGAGCTGACAAATAAAGATGAAATAGAAAGAGCTTTGTTACAGATTCAAAGTGTGAAAAAATTAAGAAGAGTGAGAGATGGGATTCTGCAAAAAAATAAGTGTTCAGTTGAAGAATTGGAATGTGCCAAAACAATTCCAGGAATAATAGTTGCGGAAAAGACATATTCAGATTTACGCAAACTTGTAGATAACATAGTGCAGGTTTATACGGAAAGGCACATACCGAGATTAGAGCAATTTGATTTATTATTAATAAATAATAGTTATCTAATCTATAATTTTAGAAAAAATTCTTACATTAAAAATGATTATATGGAAGGTATAGCTTATTGGGAAGGTCAAGGATTGTCTTTAGCTCTTCTTTTATATGAATTGAATGTTATACCTAAAAGTGAACCGGAAATAGGTAAAAATGTTATGGGAATCTACTTGAATGGAATTAGACCTAAGAATCTAAAAACATATCATGAATTAAATGAAAAATTGCTACAGGAAATATACTAAAAACGATATAATCAAATGATTTCTTTTTTTCTTTTTATTCACTTCAACAGTCCGGAATTGAATTTTTGCTAAGCAGCAAAATGCTCGAGAATGTATTGTGAAAGGAAGATTGATGAAAGAAGAAATAATCCCTTGGAACTCTCGTCCAAAATATGAATGGGTGTAAGAAGAATAATATTAAGAGTACAGAGGGAAAATCATGTTTTTTTCTTATCGATTAAAACGAAGAGGGACCAATATGTGAGAGATAGTTGGACAATTCGTTAAGCATCTAGATTTGCTTATTAAGAGATATCCTTCTTTGGAAGTATGCAAAGAAGATATTATAAAAAGGTTATCTTTTAATGGAAGAAGCTTATGAAAATGGGCATAAACTTTTAATTGAAGGAAATGGCGGTTCGACCGCAAATAGTGAGCATATCGCTGGTGAATTAATGAAAAGGTTTAAAACTCCACGTAAGGTACCCTCAGAATTTGCAAAAAGATTATGCGAAATAGATTCTAATCGCGGCTCATCTCTTGCAGAGAATCTTGAATGCGGATTGACCGCGATTCCTCTTTTGCTCACGAAGCATTAACAACAGCGTATATTAATGATGTTGACGGTCTTGGAGTGTTCGTGCAACAATTATTTGGATATGGCCAGGAAGGTGATGTTTTCCTTGGCATCTCAACTTCAGGCAACAGCAAAAATATTATGAGTGCTACGGTAGTTGCCAGAGCGATGGGAAAAAAGTTATTGGCCTTACCAGCGGTAATGGCGGCGAACTGGCATCTGTAGCTGACGCAGTAATAAAAGTTCCTGAAATGGAGACCTATATGATCCAAGAGTTACATTTGCCAGTGTATCACTGCTGGTGTTTGATGTTGGAGGAACATTTTTTCGTACAGCATAACAATTCAATAGAAGCATAAGTTAACATTAGTTTTGCATAGAATATAATTTATGCTCTATTATTGGATGTTTTAGTTTAGGAGAAAGGATGGGGGATAAGTGAAGTTTACCATTGGAACTGTATCAAGCAATATGAATTTTGATGAGGATTTGAAACTGATAAAGAGTTCGTTACTATATGCTGACGAGGTTGAATTAATTGGAATGGCGGAATATGCAATTTATAAGTATTTGCCGAGACAATTAACAAATGCAAAGGATTTAGATAGTCTTATTACATGTTTTGTCCCATTCTTTAAAAGTTTTGATAATGAACAAGCTCAAGAACTGGCTCGACAATTGACAGATTTATCAGAGATTCTTGCTCCTTATCAAAAACAATTAAAGAAGAAAAAGTTTAGAACTAAACAAGAAATACTAACGCAAATAAAAGTCAAGAAAAGTGAAGAGGAGTGCAGAATTCTGCTTAACAATGGCCTTCTTGAAATGCAAAAATTTCCTTCATCAATTGAGATAAAAGATACTATAGAAAAGGGAATTATTTCAGTATATGATTATGGTTATAATGATTTTAGTGTTGATGAATTGGCGGGTGGATATTTCGCTAATCTTCTAGGAACAATGAAACATGGAAGATCTTATCCACTTTTTGATGAAATGAGTTCTAATATAGTCAGAAGCATAATAACCGAAAAAATGATAGACATAAGCAATACTGACAAAGAGATATTGCGACATGCTGGAGTTGCAACAGAAATTCTAATGACATTACCGACATTGGAAGAAGCAAAAGTGGATGAAATACTGGATTTAAAAAAAGAAATGAAAGAGCCTTTGGAGGCTTTTAGAAGTGCAATATATTCATTTTCAGAAGAGATTGAATCGCTTCCGTGGGACGAAAATTTCAAGTATGATTGTTTGAAAATATATAGCGCTGAGGTTGTACCTAAGATTAATGAAATAAATCATCTTGCTTCAGAAACAAGTGTTTTGAAGAATTTTGGTGGAAAAGTGTTAGCTGATGAAGAATATCGAAAGAGCATGGGGTTTGCGATAGGAGGATTGGCGACAACGATTACCACGGGAATGAATATTTCAAGTGCTCTTGGGGCTTTGGAAAACTACATTAGGGTCGGAGCAAAAATTGGATTAACAGCCGCAGGAGTAACAGCATTTTTGAAAACAGCGGATATTTTGAACAAATCTTATAAAGAGGTTAAACATAATAAAAATGAACTTAAAAATAATGTGATGTACTATTATTATTTGTGCAACCATAAATTAAAGTAAAGGAGATAATTGGGTGGAATATTCATTTTATTTGCCAAATAAAGATGGGACAGAATATCAAGGGAGACTTAATAATAATTCGCTAATTATTATAGGCGCAAATGGCTCGGGAAAGAGTCATCTGGGGGCGTGGATTGAAAATAGAGATATTAATCAAACACATCGCATTAGTGCACAACGATTGCTAACCTTTGGAGATTATATTCAACAAAAAGGGTATGAACAATCAACAAATCTTTTGATATATGGAAAAGATAAACCTGAACAAAATCATAATGGGAGGTGGACATGGGATGGTACAAAATATAATTATACTTCATCGCTATTAAATGATTATGAATATGTGTTATCAGCATTGTTGGCTAAAAGATCGTTGCAATACGAAAAATATATAAAAGAGTGCAAGGAACTTGAACAGCAGGGCAAAAGCCATAATAATGTTCCAGAAATGATAACGGATAAATTGATTAGGATTTGGAAGAATATTTTTCCTCACAGGGATATAAGTATTTCGGATGGAAAAGTTACGGCAATTATTCGTAAAGATGGAGAAGAAATAGAGTATAAAGGTCGTGATATGAGTGATGGAGAGAGTAGTTCTCTATCTTATTGCACAAGCGTTATCTGTTCCTGAGAAAAAACTCTAATAATAGATGAACCTGAGATACATTTACATCGATCAATTATTAACAGATTATGGACGGCTAAATAGATTTCAACATAATCATAAGCCAAACGTGAAAAAACAAGGGATCGTGTTCTTAATTTCTTTGACGAAAAAATAATATTTTTAGAAGCATTTTTTTTCGTGCGCCTGATTGCAATTAGCCAAATTGGCACACTTATAACAAATTTCATTAGAGCAGGTATCTCTTTCGAAAAACTCTCTTACGTTTTCGAAGGTGGTATCTGCTATATTTTTTAAGGCTTCGTTTGTAAGGAAGGCCTGATGGGATGTTACGATTACATTGGGCATGGAGATAAGTCTTGCCAACGTATCATCGTTTACGATGTGGTTGGAATAATCATGGAAGAAGACATTTGATTCTTCTTCGTACACATCAAGGCATGCAGCACCGATTTTCCTTGCCTTTATGCCTTCTACCAATGCTTCGGAATCAATAAGGGCACCTCTTGAGGTATTTAGGATTACGACACCTTTTTTCATCTTTTCCATTGTTTTCGCATTTATCATATGCTTATTCTCCTCAGTCAAAGGACAGTGAAGAGATATAATATCACTCTTTTCCCAGATTTCATCCAAAGACACATATTCTATACCTGAATTGGCAGCAGGGAATTTATCGTATGCTATGACGTTCATTCCGAATCCGCGACAGATATCGATGAAGATTCGGCCTATCTTTCCGGTGCCGATTACACCGACTGTTTTGCCGTGAAGATCAAATCCTGTAAGGCCGTTAAGGCTGAAGTTAAAGTCTTTTGTTCTGATATATGCCTTATGAATTCTTCGTATTGACGTAAGAAGCAAAGCCATTGCATGTTCTGCTACAGCATAAGGAGAATACGCGGGTACTCTTACCACATGAATTTTCTCGTAAGCATATTCGATGTCGACATTGTTGTATCCGGCGCATCTTAATGCGATTAATTTAACGCCCATTTCGTAAAGCTTGTCTATTACGGCTTTATTCACATCATCATTTACGAAGACGCATACTACATCGAATCCTCTTGCGAGAGTGCATGTATCTTCGGTTAATCTTGTTTCATAATATTTTATATCAAACTCTCCGTTTGAGTTGGAATCCGTGAAAGATTGTTTATCATATTCTTTGGCATCAAAAAATGCGATTTTAATAGTATTCATAGCCTGCTCCTTTGGTATAATAGATAGGGTTGCTTTCAAATATTAATTTACCGCGATAACCCTTGGTTTGCAAGGAGATAAATCTTAAATGTACAGAATTAACGAAGATGAATTCAAAGAAAAGTACATATTGATGGTTCCTTCCATGATGGACAGCTTATTTCCGTTACTTAAGTATTCGCTTTTTTCAAAGAACTATCATCCGATATTCCTGGAAAATGAAGAAGACTTAATAAACACCGGTATTAAGTATGTTCATCCTGACATGTGTTACCCTTCTGTTTTGATTATGGGGCAGTTTGTCTCAGCTTTGAAGAATTGTCCGCATGATTTAAACAAAGTTAAACTTTTAATGCCGTCTGCCGGGGATGCCTGCAGGGGTTCTAATTACGTTACTGCTCTTCGAAGAACCGTGGAAATGATGGGACTTAAGGATACGGTTAAAGTCTTAACCCTTAACATGGTTGGCATAGATCCTGACAATCAGCTGGTAATTAATCCCATGATGCTTTGGCGTGCTTTCTTTTCTTTCTTTTACGGTGATATCCTTATGCTTCTTGTTAATCAGGTAAGACCCTACGAGAAGAACAAAGGCGAAGCGGATGCTTTATGGCAGAAATGGATAGATATAATCTCTGAGGACTTAAAAAGATTCAGACACCTTACATTCGGTCATATGTTCAGGAATTTCGACAAGATTTGCAAAGACTTTAAGGCTATAGAAGTTACCGGTGAGAAGAAACAAAGAATCGGAATGGTTGGCGAACTCTATGTCAAATATTGTCATCTTGGCAACAAAGACATGATTAAGTTCTTAGAGGAACAGGACTGCGAAGTACATGTTAACGGCGTGACGTGGTATCTTTGTTATTACATTGATTCTCATCTGGCTTCAGAATTCGGAGTTCACAATCAGCTTCCTGTTAAGACTGCTCTTAAGTTCATGATGTATTTTCAAAACAAGATGATTAAGGCAATGAGAAAATATGGCTTTTATACCTTTGATGGATACAAGGACTTTAAGGCTGAGGCTGAAAAGCATGTTCCGACAGGTTATATAGTGGGCGACGGTTGGTTAATCGGCGCAGAGACTACGGCACATATACTGCATGGTTATAGGAAAGTACTGGCTGTGCAGCCCTTTGGATGTCTTCCCAATCATACCTGCGGCAGAGGCTTGTATCCGGTTCTTTCAAGACAGTTTCCGGAGGGCAGGATAGTAAGCGTTGATTTTGATGCGAGTATGTCGCTGGTAACGGCTCAAAACAGGGCAATGATGTTGGTGCAGTGCGAATTGGATGGAATTAAGGACTGATTTGAAAACTGCAAAGAATCTCGGATATATGTTATAATGACATTCGATAGATTTTGATTTTAGTTATGATGAAGTGAAAACAATATTACAGATATGAATTTTTTACTGATTTTAATATTTTTTATATCCATAATATGCAATACATTCCTCTTCGTTTTGATAATACCTTCTTTCAGGAAAGAAGTGTCGATTATCAGAGCGGGTGTTTTTGGAATTGTTGCATATTTTTTTATTTCGATAATAACTTCTGTTGTTCTCTTTTCGTTTGATGTTTTCTCCATTGGAAAGAATGCAATTATAACCTTTGCTCTGATTGCTATAGGAATGGGTATAAGTTTTATTAAATTAAAAACAAAGCCTTTAAAAGCATTGAAATTCAATAGAAAAGAATGCATTTTCTTCGTGGCAATTGTACTGGTTGTTTTGCTTCTATCAGGTGAGAAATTCGGATTCTTTGGGATGGGACAGGATCAGGGAGTGTATCAGACCAAAGCCATAGAGTTGATATATGGGAACAATACCAATGAATTGGATATTTACTACCCTCAGAAGACTCTTAACGAAGAAGATTTCGAATATTACAGAGATGAGATGGGTAAACTCCAGGGTTACTACCTTATTGGACAGGTTAATCCCGCTATACCAGATTTTGAAAACGGCGGAGAGACCAGGCTAAGAGGTGTATACCACGGAATATCTACATGGCCTGCGATATTGGCGTTGTTTGGAAAGATGTTTGGCGTAGATCATATGCAGGATTGCCAGACGCTTTTCTTTGTATGCTTTTTAATGCTTGTATTTTACATCCTTGAGAATTTAAAGATAAAAACTGTTTGTGAAATAGCATCATTAGCGATACTGTCGACAACTTCCGAGATGGTATGGGTATCCAAGTCTGCTTTAACAGAGATGTTTTTGGCTGTACTGATAGCAGTATTCATATATCTGGTCTGCCACGAGAATAAGGATATAAGATTGTGGTCCTGGGCACCGATAGCGGTATTTTCATTCTTCCATGTCTCGATTTATACAATGATGCCGCTTTTTGTTGTAGCCGGATGGATGATAATTGCTTCGGATAAGAGAAAGAGAGCGATACTTCCGGCAATTCTTATGCTTGTTTCGTTTCTTTTAGGTTTTGTCTTTATGATGAAGCAGGCTATTCTTTATACATCATTTAATTACATAGTGCCTTTAAGAACTTATATACCTAATCTGACGAATAAGAGATTGATGTTCCTTGCAGTAGGAACGGTATTGATTGTACTCGGTATAACGGTGATTCTTTTTGCAGTTGTAAGAGGCAAGCATACCAAAAAGGCTTTCACGTTTGTAAATAAAAAAGCGGGATTGATAATAAAAATCTGTTCTGCTTTATTGCTTCTGTTTGTGACATATAAATACATAAAGGGAAATGGCGGAATCAGATTCAATCCATCTTTTAATGTGCTTGCAATGTCTTTGGCAACCGGCATACTGACGACATTGTTAATCTTTATTGGAATCTTCGTGGTTAAGAAGGATAAGATAAAAGGCTTTTCATATTATTCCATGTATTTTTGCTTCTTCTACATAATGATCTGGTCCGTAATGCTCAGAGGCTATATCAGTCATTTCTACTATTTTGGCAGATATGATGCACCATACTTTAGCATTCTGGTGATTATGCTTGCTTTGGCTTTCAGGGATATAAGAAAGGCAGACTGGATTCCAGCCGTTTGTGCTGCTTCGGTTATTGTATATATTAGGTACGATTCTGTGATTCTTAAGAATCCGGATGATACCAAGATTGGCTGGAGTGTTGTGAAGAATGAATTGAAGCAGGACCATGGCCAAAACAGTGCCTTGATTATTGATAATGATTACGATACCATGCATGAATGGTTCCATATACTTAAGGCTTCTGGAGTGGAAGTTTATCCAAAGATGGAGGATTTTGACTCTCAAATAGAAAAACTCTCTCTTTATTATGACGAGATTTATTATCTCTATGAAGGGGCTTTTAGCGCAGATTTAAGCAGTTCGGTTTACGATTTTGAATTGCTTCGTAAATCCCCATACGTTCAAAGCGAAGATCTTGTAAATGAAGTTGTTACCTGGATTGGTTATCCCAAAGAATTGTTCATTCTTGAGAAAGTAAACGAAGTATACAAAATTTCAGGGAGAAAAGAAGCATATCAATCGGAATATTATGAATTCGATTTGTTGAATGATGCAATATTTGAAGGGAGCAATTCCGATGAAGAGATGGGAGATTATTGTATAACCCTTTCTGCGAAGGCGGATAATTTTTCGGGCCTGTCCGTAGGCAAGAATTATGATACCGGGACTTATCTGCAAATATCGGACGATAAAGTATATATTTTCAAAGATCAAAACGAAATATATCAAACTGATCTAAACATAAAGATCAGAGATAATATCGTAATCAAAATAGAATGCGGATTGCAGGATAAAGCAACAATTGAAATAACGGGCAATGATTCTTATCAGTTGATATCTGACGTACCTTGGTCTGCAAGGATAGGAAAAATCTTTGTTAAGACAGATGAAAGCACTTCGATGCGTGATTGTGTACTTAGCTATGATTGTTACGGATGGGATAAACCTGTCTGGGTTATGGGAGATTCGTATCTCAACTGTACTTCTCCTGCCAGATGGACTTCATATTTGACTCTAAACGGATTTGATGAGTTTTTGCTTAACGGTTATGCAGGCAGAAACTCCGATGCAGCACTAAATTCACTAAAGACAATGCTAAAATATGATACTCCCAATGATATTATTTGGTGCATGGGCATGAATGACGGTGATGCTGACGGGATAAACGAAAACTGGCTTGCAGATGTTAAAGAACTGGAAAACATATGTGAAGCCAAAGGAATCACATTAATCCTGTCGACGATACCAAACTGCCCCTCGGTAAACAATAGTTACAAAAATCAATATGTGAGGGAAAGCGGATACAGATACATAGATTTTGCAAAAGCGGTTGGAGCATCAGATGATTCTAATTGGGAAGAAGGTTTGCTTGAAGAAGCGGAAAATCCTGTTCATCCAACGGAATTGGGCGCAAAAGCACTGTATAACGAAGCGGTTAGAGTTTGCCCGGAGCTTCTTAATGCCAAATAATTAAAAATATTTGTGCTTTGGGCATTTCGATGTATAATGTTAAACAGTGAATAAATGGTGGAGTTGCTTTTTGGTATTATATGACTGAAGATAAAGCAAAAAAATTTGAGGTTATATTTGTTATATTGGGATGTATTTTGACATCCCTTATTTGTGTATGTACTGTATTTCAAAGAAATATGATTGTCATGTCGGCTGACGAGATGGGACCGATATCAATCGCAGCATATTGGAACGGATATGACTGGTCCAATGTAATGTCGCATGGAGCATATTATTCTTACGGTTATTCATTTATTCTTTATCCTTTATTTCTTCTTTTTAAAACTCCCGAAATGTTTATAAAAAGTGTGGTAGTTGTCAATTCAGTCTTTTCGGGATTGATGGTTTTGTTTTCATGGCTTGTTGCCAAAGAGATAAAACCGGAGGCAAAGTCTTCATTCAGAGTTTTGGTTGCAGTGTTTTGCGGCACGTTTGCATCCAATGTTGCCAGAAGTTCATCTGCATGGGCTGAAGTATTTCTTGCACTCCTTTGCTGGATATTGTTTTATTCGTTCGTTAAAATCTACAAAAAAGGTTCGTTTGCTTATTACTTATTGGGTGCCGTTGCATCCGTTCTTTTGTATGTGTCACATCAAAGAATGATTGCAGTCTTTGCAGTCTTTCATGTATTCGTTCTTTTTGTTTCCATGTTTGATGTAAAAAAGATGATAAAATATCTGATTACCGTTTTCATGACTGCGGGATTAATGGTTGGTCATGCCTTCTTGAAGCAGGAGATAAAAGCAAGTGTTTGGCGAAACAGTCCCTCATCAGAAACCAATGATTACGGTTCGATATTGATTAGATACTTTGGAGAAAACTATCTTTATCCGTTGATTGCAATAGGCGCGATACTCCTTTTTGTGCTTTTGACTGTCGTTCTTGTAGCACTATACATTAAGAAAAACAAGGGTGAAGAGAGTAAGGCGTTAAGAAACTACAGGTGGATTTTAGTCGGACTTTTTGTGGCTGTATGTACAGCGGGAGTTTTCTTCTTAAACGGCGGACAGCTTGATTTGACCATATATACGATATCTGCACAGCTTTTATATAGCGGTATTTGTTCGCTTGGCTTGGCATATCTTGGATTGTTATTCTTGGCTTACAGACTTTATGCATGGATTAAAGACGGATCGAAGTTGGATATAGAATCCAATGATTTGATATATGCTTATGTATTTTTTGCTTTTTTGGCAATTTTTGCATTTAGCATTATTAACACACATTATGGGGCAGACCCGTTATCGGCCAAGAGATCCGATTACATGTTCTACGGCAGATATTTTGAACCGATGATTGCACCTGTTGCTTTTATAGCGGCTTTTAATCTTGACAGGGTTAGGGAGAAGAAGTGGATTTATTCATTCCTTGCTCTTTTAATGGTGATTTTCAATATCCCTTCAATCATCAGATATAATATGTATTTTAAAGAAATCCCGTTCCTTACACACAATTGCGTTGCCTGTGATTTCTTCACCAAAGACGGAGTGGTTAACTTCGTATCAGCAGCTGTTGTAATGACGTTGTTTATTGCGTTGTTTATCTGGATTAACAAAGAGAACGTAAAACCGTATCTTTTTATTGCAGCTATTGTTCTCTCTTCACTGATGGGATTGACTTATATAGAAAAAAGCGTTGTTCCTGCTGACAGGGATAAATATGGAATTAAAGGCATTATAGCAGATAAAGAGAAGTTAAATGGATCAGCTCCTCTTGCCTATATTGGCGATGAACCGGAATTTATATACAATTCCTCTTTTATCCAGTATCTTATGCCTGAACATAAGAGCCTGGTGTATGCAGATACAAAACACATACCGGATTATCCTTTTTACGGTATTACGGATGATGCGGATTTTATAAACAAAGCTTATTATAATCTGATTGAAGAGAAAAATGGATTATATCTTTTTACCAATATAGACAAAGAACCGTTCAGTCATGGAATTCCAATTCAAATAGAAGAGTTTAGCTTTGTAGATGGTGTTGACTTAAATCTACGAGACTCCAACGGACTTGAAGGCTTTTTCATGTACGGTCCCTATGCTTCTTTAAGCAGAGGCAACTACGAGGTTACTTTCTATTATTCGGCTGCATCCAAGGATTTTGACGGTGACAAGGGTACCTTCGATATAGCTTACAAATTCGGAAGTATTGTTGCAGGTGATGCAGAGATTGATGATACTCCTTACGGAACATGCACGGTTCCCTTTACACTTGACAGCGATACATCTCAGATAGAATTCAGAATCTATTGTTCGGACAATCAGGATGTAAGTATTGATAAAGTGATGATAAAAAAGGTGATTGAATAAAAGTAAAATGGGCGAGAAAAGAAAAAATCAATTTGAGAAAATAATGGGGATAGGATTATTGGCACTGCTGATAGTCCAGTTTCTTGTATTGGTGTATTTTAACCTTAGATTAAATGCACAGCACATGGATTATGATTCTTCATGGGTTTATTTGAAAGCAGCCTTGGTTTGGAAAGAGAAAAGATTTATCAGTCCCAACTGGTCAGACACGACAAATCCCTTTTTTGATTTGTCTCTTCCTTTGGCATCTTTATTGTATGGAATCACAGGAAGGCTCTTTTTCTCG
>Ga0129307_1002866_pt1 | contig 12216 bp, 8 predicted proteins | sample P1105metagenome_FD_94437 | JGI IMG/M metagenome (GOLD analysis project Ga0129307, IMG submission 94437) | Capybara group fecal microbial communities from Wisconsin, USA - P1105 metagenome | ecosystem: Host-associated > Mammals > Digestive system > Large intestine > Fecal | place: USA: Wisconsin... | reverse complement strand
TCTGGACGCTGTCTACGCAGCCTGACGGCTGCGGCAACCTCGCTCACGGATAGATCCTGCGGCTCCATCCGTGACCAAGGTTTTTACCACGGGGTGTCCAACTTGTTATTGCAATTTGCGTAGCTAATACGTTTAAAAACAACATCCCCGACATCGAAACTGCAGTTTTTCGTCAGTGGAAATTATAGTCTGCTTCACTTTTTCAGCCTACCTTTCCCGTATGTTGTTTGTATTATAGCCCGCTCAGCATAGTTTGTCAATAGGTTTTGCGGATTTATTTTTGTAAACTGTTGTAATTTTTAAAACATAGTGATAAACTATGTTGATAAAGGTGAGGTGATCCCGATGATCGTTTCCACAAAAGGCCGGTATGCATTGCAGGTAATGCTTGACCTGGCGGAGCACAACAATGGCCAGCCTCTGCTTCTGATGGACATTGCCCGGCGGTTGGAGCTCTCCGAAAAATATCTGGAGGGAATCATGGCGGTTCTGAGCCGGCATGGTTTTGTCTCTGCCCAGCGCGGGCGGGGAGGCGGCTACCGGCTGACCCGTCCTCCAGAGTCCTACACTGTGGGAAGCATCCTGCGGCTGATTGAAGGTTCCCTGGCGCCGGTGTCCTGTTTGGAAAACGGCACTGTCTCCTGTCCCCGAGCGGGAGAATGCCGGACTCTGCCCCTGTGGACGGAACTGGATCATCTGATCAACAACTATCTGGACAGCGTCACCCTGTCGGATCTAATGGCCCAGAGTGGCAGTGACTATGTAATTTAAAAAGCTGCAGCGACTTCCCAACACTATTTCTGCTTTCATAAAAAGAGACGCCCGGCAAAATGCCGGGCGTCTCTTTCATTGCTGTGCCTTGTTACAGATAGTTCAGAGGGTTCTTTGCCACTCCGTTATAGCGAATCTCAAAGTGGCAGTGATTTCCGGTTGAGTTGCCGGTGGAGCCCACCCGGGCGATCTGCTGGCCCTTGTAGACGTGCTGCCCCGCAGACACCAACAGGCTGCTGTTGTGACCGTAATACGTCTCGTAGCCGTTGCCGTGATCAATGCGGACCAGATAGCCGTAGCCGCTCATCCAGCCGGCATAGGTGACGGTACCGCCGTCAGCGGCATAGACCGGTGTGCCCTTGGGCGCCGCGATGTCGATGCCCCTGTGATTGGTGGAGCCAATGCCGCCGGGGGATTTCCGGCCGCCGAAGTAAGAAGTGATGCGGCCGGAGACGGGCCAGCGGAACGTGCCGGTAGGATACCAGGTGGGCCGTTCCTTTGTGCCCTGAAGCCGCTGCTCTGTCACAGGCTCCTTCAGTGTCACGGAGGACAGGATGGTGCGCTCCGTCTCCTCGCCGTTGACATAGGTGACATTGGCCACCACATCGGCGGCGCCATACTCGCCGGCGGAGGTCACCTTGTAATCGCCCTTATAGAGGGTGTTGGTATCAGTATACTCGATGTCGTACATGACATCTTCCACATACCGCTCCTGCCGCACCACTGTCATAGTCAGATAGGGCACAGCGGCGGACAGGGTCAGCACCTCGCCGATCTGCAGCTTGTTGATGTTGTAGCCGGGGTTCATCTCCAGCAGCTCTGCGGAGGTCATACCGTGATCCTCGGCGATCTCCGACCAGGTATCCCCGCTTTTAACCGTATAGGTGACCTCCTCGGTCTTGGTGCTGAACAGCGTCTCCGCCAAATAGCCCAGATTCATAATCTTCTCAGTGGGCACATATCCGACCTTGATCTCCACATTCTCCTGGAAACCGCAGGAGATGGTATTCTCGTCCGTCACCGATGCCTGCAGCTGCTTCAGCAGCTCGTCCAGTGCGCCCTCATAGGGAGTGGCGCCGATCATCTCGCCGTCCACATACAGGCTGTAAGCGTAGGTCACCAGCCCGATATCTTCGGAGAGTTCCTCCTCGAAAGTCTCGCCGTCCACCACGTCTTTCCGGGGCATCAGGCCGCTGGAGTATTGAAGCAGGCTGCTACTGATGGTATAGTTGCCACCCAGCGCGCTGCTGGTGACATTCTCCAGATTGCGCACTGCGTTTTCCGCCGCCATTTTGGAGGAGACCTTTGCCACCACCTCTCCCTTGTAGGTAACGGTGGTGCCGAAGGTATTGAAAGAGAAAAACAGGACTACCACGGCCACACAGGCCACCACGCCGAAGAATGCCACAGGGCGGACTCTCCAGTTTTCCAGCCTGGCCCGGATGCCGCCTGAGCGGTGAACGGACTTTCTGTGCCGGCCCACCAGCAGCTCCCGCATCTTACTGCCCAGCATGGGCAGCAGACCGCCCAGCATCAATACCAGCTGGATAGGCAACCGGTTGGACTCCGGAACGCGATGGGCCTTCTGTTCCCGCCGGATATGCCGCCAGCGGCGCTTCATCCGCTCACATTCCCGGACAATACTCTGCCACAGGGCTGCCGCGCTGTCCGGTTTCGTGCGCTCCACGGTCCGGCGGACTTTTGCCTGCGGCGCCGCAGCCGCATAGACCGTTGCCTGTTTCCCCTTTGCCCCGGACTGTTTCCCGGCAGTCCTGGCGGCCTGCGCCGTTGTTTTCACGGCAGCTCTTCTCTTCTCCATCCGGGTGCCGCGGTCAGTCCGCCGCTCCTCATAGGAGTATGTCCTCCGTCTCCACCAGAGGCGGATCTTTGTCTCCAGCCGTTCCAGCCGCTGCGCTGCAGTCCAGCTTTCTCTTGTTCCGGACTGTTGGGCGGTTGGTGTTCCCTCCTGATCCACTTGTTTCAGTGCATCGTTCATAGACCGCTCCTTTGAAGTGTGCTGGGATATTTACAGAAAACGGTAACAAATTGTTACCGTTTGTATCATACCTTTTTTTATAGGCTCCGTCAAGTCTTTTTTGTTTGGAAAAACGGCTGGTTCTGTTGAATTCCCGCATTTTTAAAATCCGCGGAGCCTTTGGTTTTTTTCCCGCGAATGCGGTTTATCACCGAATGGAGCCTATAAAAACCGTCAAAATTTGTTACGTATTTTTGCGTTTTTTATTGAACGCGGAAACCAGGACGTGTATAATAACATAGGCATCCAAATCCATACTGCTATTGGAGGAATTTGAATATGTTCAACTTTTTGATTCACAAGCTGAAGGCACATCCCCGCAAAATCGTATTTACTGAAGGCACCGACCCCCGTATTCTGGAGGCCTCCGCCCGTCTGCTGTCCGGAACCTTCCTGACTCCCGTGCTGGTGGGCAGTGAGGAAGCTGTCAAGGCCGCGGCCGAGAAAGAGGGCTTCAATATCCGCGGCGCCGAGATCGTGGATCCCGAGAACTTCCCCGAGATGGAGAAGATGGTCGCCACTCTGGTGGAGCTGCGCAAGGGCAAGATGAGCGAGGAGGACTGCCGCAAGAACCTGAAGAAGGGCAACTATTTCGGAACTATGCTGGTGAAGATGGGCTACGCTGACGCCCTGCTGGGCGGTGCCACCTACTCCACCGCCGACACCGTTCGTCCCGCCCTGCAGATCATCAAGACCAAGCCGGGCAGCAAAATCGTGTCCTCCTGCTTCATTCTGGTTCGTCCCTCCGCCACCGGCAACAACGAGGTCCTGGCCATGGGCGACTGCGCTATCAACATCAAGCCCACTGAGGATGAACTGGTGGAAATTGCCTTGGAGACTGCCAACACCGCCAAGACCTTCGGCATCGACCCGAAGATCGCTTTCCTGAGCTACTCCACCCTGGGCTCCGGTAAGGGCGAGGATGTGGACAAGATGCGCAACGCCTTCGAAAAAGCCCGCGTCGCCGCTCCCGACCTGGCCATGGAGGGTGAGCTGCAGTTCGACGCTGCCGTGTCCCCCACTGTTGCCCGCACCAAGTGCCCCGATTCCAAGGTGGCTGGCTACGCCAACACCTTCATCTTCCCCGACATCAACGCCGGCAACATCGGCTACAAGATCTGCCAGCGCATGGGCGGCTTCGATGCTTACGGTCCCATCCTGCAGGGTCTCAACGCCCCCATTAACGACCTGAGCCGCGGCTGCAACGCCCAGGAGGTCTACTCCATGGCTATCATCACCGCCGGCCTGTGCCAGGACTGAACTCTTCCGTCTCTACATACAGCTCCTGAGACTGTGAGGTTCCGTGCTGTATAACGCTCATCAATGAATCAGACCGGTATTGCCCCCAAAGGGACAATACCGGTCTTTTCGATCCCCTTGGGTCGGCAGAAAAACAGAAGAAGCACCTAAACGATTACATAAAAAATCCTGGCAGGAAAAACTTGACACCGCCGTTTTGGTGTGATATTAGATAAATATAGATCTGCAACGGCGTAGGTTTCCCGTGTGTCCAGCGACACACAAAACCAAACAAAATCGGATGATTAGTCCGGGAGAGACCGTGGCTTTCACGGCACCGAAGGGGTATGCGAGAACTCTCAGGTAAAAGGATCGGGCTATGACGAAACTTCGGAGAGTACGGCTGCGGCCGTACGCCAAAGGGGCAACCTGCCGGTGTTCCGCCGGGGGGAATCTCTCAGGTATATGACGGAGGCACAAAGTCTGAAAGAGGCTTTGTGCCTCTTTTTGCGCACATAGGGGGTATATAATGATATGCGCCCCAATTGAAGGAGGAAGGTAAATTATGAGCGAGCTGAAACGCACCCAACTTTACGACATCCACGTCCAGGCCGGTGCCTCCATGGTGGATTTCGGCGGATGGGAAATGCCCATCCAGTACCCTGACGGCATTGTGGCCGAGCATCTCTATACCCGCCACGCCTGCGGCCTGTTCGATGTGTCCCACATGGGCCGTCTGCTGGTGGCAGGCCCGGACCGGGTAAAATTCCTGCAGCACGTCTTGTCCAGCAACGTCATGGCCCTGGATCTGAACCAGGCCCAGTACTGCATCATTCCCGATGCGGACGGCGGTGCTGTGGATGATGCCTACCTGTACAGGTTTGAGGAGGACCGGTTCCTGCTGGTGGTAAACGCCGCCAACACCGACAAGGACCTGGAGCACCTGATGGGCATCATCGGTGATTACGACTGCACCATCACCAACATCACTGCGGATTACGCCGCCATTGCCGTCCAGGGCCCCAAGAGCAAGGAGATCCTGACCACCCTGACCGGCGGCGTAGCAGTTACCGAGCCCGTCAAAAACGCCCTGAACACCGTGGAGATGGAAGGCCGTACCGTCCGGGTAGCCAAAACAGGCTATACCGGTGAGCCTCTGGGCTACGAGGTGTACATAGAGAGCAGCCAGGCCGCCTGGCTGTGGAACCGCATGATTGAACTGGGCGCCAAGCCCGCCGGTCTGGGTGCCCGCGACACTCTCCGTCTGGAGGCCGGCTTCCCCCTGTACGGCCATGAGATGGGCGTGGATCCCGCCGGAAACACCATGCCGATCTTCTCTGTGCCCCTGGCCAGATTCGCCGTCAGCTTCTCCGAGCAGAAGGGCGATTACATCGGCCGCCAGGCGCTGGAGCGGCAGTCCGCAGCTTTCAAGAAGATTATGAACCGGGACTTCAGCGACATGGAGACGCTGCCCAAGCGCATCCAGCCCATCACCCTGCTGGACCGCGGCGTCATGCGTGCCGGTATGCCCGTCTATCGGGGCGACGAGCAGATCGGCTGGGTCACCAGCGGCACCATGGTCCCCTACTACCGCAGTGAGGGTGAAGGACTGGCCACCAAGATTCTGGACGATACCGCCAAGCGCGCCATCGGCCTGGCCTATATCGCCAGCGATGTGCTGGAGGATGATATTGTAGAGGTGGACATCCGCGGCAAGCGTCTGAAGGCTGTTGTTCCTCCCTATCATCTGCGGGTGGATGCGCCCCCCTTCGCCCGTCCCATCCTCTACAAGCCCGATGAAGAAGAGGTAGTAGCCAAGAGTGACGATCGGGCCGTCAAAGCCCTGGAGCTGATCCAGAGTGCCGGCGAGAATCATCTGTGGCGGCAGAAGTACTGCATCAACCTGATCCCCTCCGAGAACTGCGCCAGCCGGGCCGTGCAGCTGCTGTGCGCCTCCGATCCCGCTTTCCGCTATGCGGAACACCGGAAGATCAAGTCTTTCTATGACCAGGATATCTTCTACTATCAGGGCACCAAGTTCATCGACCAGGTGGAACAGCTGCTGGTGGAGCAGATGAAGCAGTATCTGGGCTGCAGCGAGGTGGAGACCCGTGTCATCAGCGGCCAGATGTCCAACATGGCCACTTTCTCCGCCCTGATGGACTGGAAAAACCGTCTGGACCGCAAGCACAATCCCAAGCGTCTGGGCTATGTCCTGAACAACCACATCATCAAGGGCGGCCACCTGTCCGCCCAGCCCATGGGCGCCCTCCACGACTACATCGCCGTGGATCCTGTGACGGAGCGCTCCGCCGTGGTGAACTTCCCCGTCTGCAAGGACAACATCTACAAGATCGACGTGGAGGAAACCAAGAAGATCATTGAGAAGTACCGGCCCGAGCTGATCATCTTCGGCAAGAGCATGGTGCTGCACAAGGAGCCCGTGGCCGCCATCCGGCAGTTCGTGGATGAGCAGAATATCCCCACCACCATCATGTACGATATGGCCCACGTCCTGGGTCTGGTGGGCGACTACTTCCAGAAGCCCTTCGAAGAGGGCGCCGAGATCGTCACCGGCTCCACCCACAAGACCTTCTTTGGTCCCCAGAGAGGCGTCATCGGCGTCAACTACAAGAAGGGTGAGCTGAAGTACGGTCTGTGGGAGACCATCGAGAGCCGCGCCTTCCCGGGCAGTGTGTCCAACCACCACCTGGGCACCCAGCTGGGCCTGCTGATGGCCGCCTATGAGATGAACACCTTCAAGGACCAGTATCAGAAGGCCATCATCGAGAACGCCAAGTACTTCGCCAAGTGCCTGAAGGCCCAGGGCCTGGATGTGGCCGGCGATCCCGCCAACGACTACACCGAGACCCACCAGGTCATCGTCTCCGTGGGCTACGGCACCGGACCCGAGGTGGCGGAGCGCCTGGAGCAGAACAACATCATCGTCAACTACCAGGCTACACCGGATGAAGAGGGCTTCACCGCCTCCGGCGCCCTGCGGATGGGCGTCAGCGAGATGACCCGCTTCGGCTTCGGCAAAGAGGACTTCGCCAAGCTGGCAGAGCTGATGGCTGACTGCATCCTCCGGGCCAAGGATGTCAGTCAGGACGTGGAGAAGCTGCGTGCCCAGCACACCACCATGCAGTACTGCTTCAATGACGAGAAGATGCAGGCGGCCCTGGAGGGCTTCCTGGGTCAGATCGGCCTGTAATCTCAATCTCCGCCGGGGGATGGCGGATTGCCGTCCCCCGTTTCCGGAAAGGCCCCGGCCTTCCGAACCATACCAACCGACACAATACCAATTAAACATCATAACATTATGGAGGTAACATTATGAATTATCCTGTGGATCTGAAGTATTCCAAGTCCCACGAGTGGGTGAAGATGGAAGGCGACGTGGCCGTGGTTGGCATCTCTGACTTTGCCCAGGATTCCCTGGGCGATGTGGTGTTCATCAACCTGCCCCAGGAGGGCGACAGCGTCTCCGCTGGCGAGGCCTTCGGCGATGTGGAGTCCGTCAAGGCCGTCTCCGACCTGGTGAGCCCCCTGACCGGCACGGTCTGCGCCGTCAACGAGGAGCTGCTGGACGCCCCCGAGAATCTGAACTCTGATCCCTACGGCGCCTGGATCATCAAGATCGAGGGCATCACCGGCCAGGAGGAGCTGCTGGACGCGGCAGCCTATGAGTCTTTCTGCGCCGAGGAGGGCTAAACATGGGAAGCTATGTGCCCTCCACCCAGGCGGAGCGGCAGGAAATGCTGGAGGCCATCGGTCTGAAGGACTATCGGGACCTTTACCGTGACGTGCCCCAGAGCATGCTCCTGGACCGCCCCCTGGATGTACCCTCCGGCATGAGTGAGCTGGAGGTAAGCCGGGCGGTCAGCGCTATGGCGGCAAAGAACCATGTGTTCTCCACCGTGCTGCGCGGCGCCGGCTCCTACGACCACTATATCCCCAGTATCGTGAAGTACATCCCCGCCAAGGAGGAGTTTCTCACCGCCTACACCCCCTATCAGGCCGAGATGAGCCAGGGTGTGCTGCAGTCCATTTTCGAGTACCAGACCATGATCTGCGAACTGACCGGCATGGACGTCTCCAACGCCTCTGTGTATGATGGCGCCACCGCTGCCGCGGAGGCCGCCGCCATGTGCCGGGACCGGAAACGCCGGGTAACCCTGGTCTCCGCCGCAGCCCATCCCGACGCCATCCGCGTCATGCACACCTATTGCTACGGCACCGGCGACGAGCTGCGTGTGGTACCCATGAAGGACGGTAAGACGGATCTGTCCGCGCTGAAGGAGATGCTGACCCCTGACGTGGCCTCCTTCTATGTCCAGCAACCCAACTTCTTCGGCCAGCTGGAGGACGCGGAGGCCCTGGGCCAGGCGGTCCATGAGGCCGGCGCCATGTACGTCATGGGCTGCAACCCCATTGCTCTCGCCATTATGAAGACGCCCCGGGACTGCGGCGCGGACGTGGCCGTGGGCGAAGGCCAGCCCCTGGGCCTGCCCATGGGCTTCGGCGGCCCGTACCTGGGCTATATGGCCACCACCACCAAGCATATGCGCAAGCTCCCCGGCCGCATCGTGGGCGAGACGGTGGACAGCAAGGGCGACCGCGCCTATGTCCTGTCCCTGCAGGCCCGTGAGCAGCACATCCGCCGTGAAAAGGCCAGCAGCAACATCTGCTCCAACGAGGCCCTCTGCGCCCTGACCGCCTCGGTCTATATGGCCGCCATGGGTCCCCGGGGCATGGCCGAGGCCGCCCGCCAGTGCATGGCTAAGGCCCACTATCTGGCCAAAGGCCTGTGCGAGATCCCCGGTGTCACCCTGCGGTACACTGGCGCCTATTTCCACGAGTTCGTCACGGAGCTGCCCCGGACGGAGGAAGTGCTCCAGGCTCTGGAGGAGGCCGATATTCTGGGTGGTCTGCCTGTGGACGGCGGCGTCCTGTGGTGCGCCACGGAGAAGGCGTCCAAAGAGGCGCTGGATCAGACCATCGCCATCGTCAAGGAGGTGCTGGGCAAATGAAACTGATTTTTGAGAAGAGCGTTCCCGGCCGGAGCTGCAGCCTGCTGCCCCCCTGCGATGTGGAACCGGTGGGCCTGCCCGAGGAGCTGACCCGCTCCGCCGCCCCCAGCCTGCCAGAGATGAGCGAGACGGACATCTCCCGCCACTACACGGAGCTGTGCCAGAATGTCCACGGCGTCAACTGCGGCTTCTATCCCCTGGGCTCCTGCACCATGAAATACAATCCCCGCATCGACGAGGAGATGGCATCCCTGCCCGGCTTCGCCAACGTGCATCCTTTGGCTCCCGCCCACGCTGTCACAGGCTGCCGGGAGGTCCTGGATACCGCCCGAAAGTACCTGTGTGAGGTCACCGGTATGGCGGATGTGACCTTCCAGCCCGCCGCCGGTGCCCACGGCGAGTTCACCGGCGTGATGCTGATCAAGCAGTACCACGATTCCCGGGGCGACAAGAAGCGCACCAAGATCATCGTCCCCGACTCCGCCCACGGCACCAACCCCGCCACCGCCGCCATGTGCGGCTTCGAGGTGATCAACATCTCCTCCGCTCCCGACGGCTGCGTGGATCTGGAGGCCCTGAAGGCCGCTCTGGGCGATGACACTGCCGGTCTGATGCTGACCAACCCCAACACCGTGGGCATTTTCGATGAGAACATTCTGGAGATCACCCGTCTGGTCCATGAGGCTGGCGGCCTGTGCTACTACGACGGCGCCAATCTGAACGCCGTCATGGGCGTGGTCCGTCCCGGCGACATGGGCTTCGACTGCATCCACATGAACCTGCACAAGACCTTTGCCACGCCCCATGGCGGCGGCGGTCCCGGTGCCGGTGCCGTGGGCTGCAAGGAGTTCCTGCGGGAATTCCTGCCCAAGTCCGCCCTGATGGACGGCGGCGACCATATCCAGGTCCGTGGCTTTGCCGGCAACTTCCTGGTGGTGGTTCGAGCCCTGACCTACATCATGACTCTGGGCCGGGAGGGCATTCCCGAGGCCGCTCAGAACGCCGTGCTGAACGCCAACTACCTGATGCGGAAAATCCAGGGTACCTTTGAACCCGCTTTTGATCGCATCTGCATGCATGAGTTCGTGCTGGATCTCAGCGAGTTCAAAAAAGAAACCGGCGTGTCTGCCCTGGACGTGGCCAAGTCCCTTATCGACTACGGCATGCATCCCCCCACGATGTACTTCCCGCTGATCGTCCACGAGGCGCTGATGCTGGAGCCCACGGAGACGGAGAGCCGGGAGACCCTGGACTGGGCGGCGGAGGTATACCGCAAATTGTACGCTCTGGCCCATGAAGACCCGGAGTTCATGCACAACGCTCCCCACAGCGCCCAGATCGGCCGTCCGGACGAGGTCCGTGCCGCCCGCAATCCCATCCTTCGCTGGCAGGCGGTCTGATCAAGCGAGTTCCACTGTTTCAAGGCGGCAGCTCTGCCACTCTTGGGCCCCCTCGTTCCCTTCCCCTGAGAAAGCGCTTCGGCTGGAGCGAGTCCCGGCAGGCTGCCGCTGCTCTCTAAGCACAATGCGGGGGCCATTTAGGCGGAGCGATATTCAGGAACCCCGCTCAAATGCTGAAAACAGGAGATTTTACTATGAGTGATTACCAACTGCTTGTCATCGGCGCCGGTCCCGGCGGCTATGTAGCCGCTCTTCAGGCCGCTAAGCTGGGCCTGCGCACCGCTGTTGTGGAGAACCGCCAGGCCGGCGGCACCTGCCTCAATCGGGGCTGCGTTCCCACCAAAACGCTGCTTCATTCCTCTCAGATTTACCATGATATCTCTGACGGTGGCCATGCCGGCATCACCGCGGACGCCGTTCGGATCGACATGGATGCCATCTTTGCCCACAAGCGGCAGGTCTCTGAGAAACTCTCCTCAGGCATCCTGTCCATGTTCAAAAGCGCCAAAGTGGATTGGCTTCCGGGCACCGGCACCATCATTGCCCCCAACACCGTCCAGGTGGCCGGAACGGACGGCATACAGACCTACACCGCCGACGATATCCTGGTGGCCACCGGCTCCGTTCCCGCCCGTCCCCCCATTCCCGGACTGGAGCTGTCCGGCGTGATGACCTCCGACGAGCTGCTGGAGGGCTGTGATCACCTGTACCGCTCCATCGTTATCATCGGCGGCGGCGTCATCGGCGTAGAGTTCGCCACGTTTTATAACGACCTGGGCTGTGCCGTCACCATCATTGAGGGTATGGACCGTCTGCTCCCTACCATGGACCGGGAGCTGGGGCAGAACCTGGCTCTGATTCTGAAGAAGCGGGGCGTGAAGATCCACACCAATTCCATGGTGCAGAACGTGGAGAGGGACGAAAATGGACTGACGGTAAACTTCGTCTCCAAGGATGCCCCCGGTACCGCCTCCGGAGAGGTGGTACTGTGCGCCATCGGCCGTCAGCCTTGCCTAAAGGGCGTATTTACAGACGGACTCCAGCCGGAGATGAACGGCAAGAGCATCCAGGTGGATGCGCACTATCAGACCTCCATTCCCCACGTCTACGCCGTGGGTGATGTGTCTTCCCGGGTACAACTGGCCCATGTGGCCTCCGCCCAGGGAACCGCCTGTGTGGATGCTCTGTGTGGCAGGGAGAACAGCGTGGATATGAATGTTGTGCCCAGCTGTATTTACAGCCGTCCGGAGATCGCCGTCGTTGGCATGACGGATCAAGAGGCAAAAGAAGCTGGAATTCCCGCCAAAGCCGGAAAATGTGTCATGTTCGGCAATGCCCGAACCGTCATTGTCAACGGTGACCGCTGTTTTATGAAAGTGGTGGCTCGTACGGACAATCACCAGATCATCGGCGCTCAGCTGATGTGCCAGAACTGCACCGATATGATCTCTCAGCTTGGACAGGCCATTGCCAACCACATGACGGTGGAACAGCTGCTTCTGGCCATGCGGCCCCATCCTACTTTCGAGGAGGCATTGACAGAGGCGCTGGAAGACCTGCTAAGCAAGCTGAAGAATTGATCCAACTGCGAAAATTCGATATGAATGTTTGAATAGGAGGAAATAAAAATGAAATACGGTCGTACCTATAACTTCTCCGCCGGCCCCGCCATGATGCCGGAGCCTGTTCTGGAGGAAATCGCCGCCGAGATGCTGAACTATCAGGGCAGCGGCATGTG
>Ga0129307_1002864_pt1 | contig 12224 bp, 9 predicted proteins | sample P1105metagenome_FD_94437 | JGI IMG/M metagenome (GOLD analysis project Ga0129307, IMG submission 94437) | Capybara group fecal microbial communities from Wisconsin, USA - P1105 metagenome | ecosystem: Host-associated > Mammals > Digestive system > Large intestine > Fecal | place: USA: Wisconsin... | reverse complement strand
GCATCAGCTGATGGAGCGGCAGGCAAATAAAAAGGACTGAAATGTACATGCACGCTTGATTTTATGCCCCATCCCGTTTAAGCTGTTAATTGAGAACAACAGACGCCGGCAAACACACTGAGAGGAGGTAAGTATGCGTAAACTGAAGAAGACGTTTGGACTGCTCGCAATGGTCATGGCGCTGATGCTGGCGCTGACCGGCTGCATCAGGTTCAATCTGGATATCACATTCAGAAAGGACGGCAAGGCCGACGTATCTATGCTGTATGCCGTTGAGGAATCCATGACGGATATGATGGAGAGCGAAGGCGGCTTCATGATGGATGAGGCCGAGGTCGAAGAGCATAAAAAGGACGGCTGGACCGTTGAAGAATACAGCAAGGACGGCTACACCGGCATGGTCCTTAAAAAGAAGGGCGTCGATCTGTCCGATGAGGAGCTGATGGACGGCTCCGACGGCAGTTTCCGGAAGGAAGGCAATCTGTACATCCTGGACCTGAATGTGTTTGGCGATGACGATGCCGCAGAACTGGGAGAGTATGGCTCCATGATCAAGTCCTCCGGCGGTTCCTTTACGATCAGCGTGACGCTGCCCAATAAGCCGGAGGCGCACAATGCCACCTCTGTTTCAAAAGACGGCAAGACCCTGGAATGGGATCTGCTTGCCATGAAGAAGCTGGAGCCGATCCATGTGGAGTTCAAGATGGGCGGCGGAGGCATTCTCAGGACGCTGTTCGTGGTCCTGATCGTCCTTCTGGCCATCGCTGCGGCAGCATTTGTGCTTCTGCACAAGAAGAAGGCGCTTGGCGCCACGCAGCAACAGCAGCAACCCTTCGGCGGCCAGCCTTACCAGGCCGCGCAGCCCTATCAGCAGCCCGCGCCTGAGGTACAGCCCTATCAGCAGCCCGCACAGCCCTATCAGCCTGCGCCTGAGGCTCCCGTTCAGGAAGTTCCTCCTGTTGAGGAAGCTGTCCGGACCGCGCCCGCTGCGGCAGTAACGGAGGCCGCAGCCGCGCCTGTTTCAGAGGCCGCGCCTGCTCCCGAGGCCGCACCCGCGCCCGCGCCCGAGCCTGCTCCGCAGGCAAGGTTCTGCAGGAACTGCGGCGCGAAGCTGACGCCCGGAGCCGCTTTCTGCGCCAACTGCGGCACGAAGCTCTGAGACGCTTATCCCGCGGCAAAGCATTTATGAAAAACCCGGGGCGCAGCCCCATCGGAAAACGGCCGGCACTGCGCCGGCTGTTTTCGTATGAGGGGAGACGGACTTACATGATCGGGCTGTAGACTGATCGGAAGTTTTGAGGTAAACTGACCGGGAAACAGACCGGAAACAAACCGGAAACAGACCGCATTTCCGGAGGCGGAGACATTGATCACTGGAGGGGGACATGAATCGTAAAAATCATACAAGAGCAAAGATCCTGACACTGATCCCGGTCGCTGTGACTGTGGTCACAGCCGCATGCCTGTGCCCGCTGATCATAGATTATGTTTCCACGGGCAGCGATGTGACTGCCATCGCCCTGATACTCTTTGTTTCTGCCGCCCTGGTCCTGACCACGCTGCCGTGCCTGGTGATGTCTGCCTTCGGGACGATGTATGCCTCAAGGGCAAAAAAAGAGGGCATTGAGGAGTCCGGCAAATTCTTCGTGCTCGGGATCATTGAACTCGTTTTCTATGGCGCGGGCACGCTGTTCGCGCTCATTGCTGTGCTCATGACGATCATCGCGGCAGCCAGGTAAGGCGGGGAAAAACAGAGGGCAGCCAGCTTTTAGAAGAGGGATATTTATACTATGAACGAAAGACTTCAAAAACAAATCGATTTTTCAATTGAAATAGACAAAGAGAAGAATATTTTCCGTCAGACGCATCTGACCGGCCATGGCAGGAACGAAAACGATGCGGAGCATGCCTGGCACATGAGCATCATGGCCTATCTGCTGAAAGAATATGCCAATGAGCCGGTAGACATCGCCAGGGTCATGATCATGTGCCTGATCCATGACATCGTGGAGATCGATGCGGGCGATACCTACGCGTACGATGAAGAGGGGCAGAAGACGCGCAAAGCCCGGGAGGACGCCGCGAAAGAGCGGATCTTCTCACTGCTCCCGGAGGACCAGAAGGCCGAGCTGACCGCCATTTTCGATGAATTCGAGGCCTATGAGACGGCCGAGTCCAAATTCGCGCACGCTATGGACAACTTCCAGCCGCTGCTGCTCAATCACTGCAACGACGGCGGGGACTGGGTCGAGCACGGCGTCGGGGCGGAGACCGTGTACGGGCGGCAGAGCCAGACGCGCCTGGGCTCCGAGAAGATCTTTGAGGTAACGGACCGCATCCTGCAGGAGCACATTGCCAGAGGGACTCTGAAAGCCTGAAGGCGGCGCGGAAGATGGATGCGAAGGACAGACAGGAACTGAAAAAGCGCTATGTCTAAGCCGCCGGCAGACGGCCTGCGGAACGCTGTCCTTGGAATTTTTGAAAGATCAGAGGTATTGCATTGTTCGAAGTCATAGTCTATGCGTTTAACGCGATCATGCCGCTGCTGCTCCTTATCCTGTTCGGCTTCTGGCTGGGACGGAGGGGCGTGCTGGATGAGCCGTTCATCAAAAAGCTGAACAGCTTTGCGTTCACCTGGCTGCTGTCCACCCAGCTGTTTTATTCCACTTATAACATCGGCAGTTTTTCGGGCATCCCCTGGGGGCCCGTGATCTTTGCCGTCCTGTACGTGCTGTTCCTGTTTCTGGTCTCCCTGCCGTCCGTGCGCGTTCTGACGCCGGACGACCGCAGACGGAGCGTCCTGTCGCAGGCGTTTTTCCGCTCCAACATTGCGGTGCTGGGCATCGAGCTTGCCACGCTCCTCGGCGGGCAGGAGGCAGCCGGCGTGGTAGCCGTTCTGATGGCCTTCGTGGTCATTGTCAACAACATCTCCAGTGTCTTCAGTTTTACCCTGTTTTCTCTGGGACAGAGCGCATCTCACGTAAATGTGAAGAAGCTTCTGTCGGATATTGAGCACAATGCCATGATCCGCGGGCTTGCGGCCGCGCTGCTCTGCCTGCTCATCCGGGGGCTTCTGCCCAAAGGCGCGGACGGCAGTCCCATATTTACGATCCGCAGGAACCTGCCCTTCCTGTACACGGCCATCGGCAATGTGTCCAAGGCCGCTTCGCCCATCCTGCTGATCCTGCTGGGTGCCCGTTTCCAGCTGTCCGACGTTGCCTCCATGCGCAGGGAGCTGAGCGCGGGCGTGCTGATCCGCATCGTTTTCGCACCGGCACTGGGCTTTTTCCTGCTCTGGCTGCTCAGCGGGCCGCTGGGTCTTTTTACGGCTCCGCCTGCCGTATTTCAGGCGATGCTGGCGGTCCTGGCTTCGCCCTGCGCCACCACGAGCACCGTCATGGCGGCCGAAATGGGCGGCGACGACCGCTTTGCCGGGCAGCTGGTGGTCTGGAGCAGCATCTTCTCCATGGGGACCATGTTCCTCTTTATCGTTGTCCTGCGCGGTCTGGGACTCATGTAAGCGCGGGCCTGCGCGGGCTGGGACTCATGTAAGCGCTGAGCGCGGCTGCGCCCGGCGGCCGGCGCGCTTCCTGCCTTTCCGGGAGATCAAAATCCTGCCTTCTCCTGGGCGGATCATAATCCTGCCTTCTCCGGCACAGATCAAAAGCACTTGACATATACCCTATGGGGGTATATTATAAACCCGTACCCGGTAGGGGTATGGGTTTTTGAATTGTCCGAAGCCGCTCCGAACGGCGGCTTCCTGCAGAAAAAGGGGAAAACATGAACGAAGAGACAAAAAAACTGCACATGAGCGGACGCAGGAAAAAGAGAACGCCGGAAGAACAGGCGGCGCTGATCCGGCGCCTCAAAAAGGCGGAGGGCCAGATCAGAGGCATCCAGAAGATGGTCGAAGAGGACGCCTACTGCCCGGACATCCTGATGCAGGTCACGGCGGTGACCAGCGCGCTGAACAGCTTTAACAAGGAGCTGCTGGCATGCCATCTCAGGAGCTGCGTGTCAGAGGATATCAGGGCCGGCCGGGAGGAGGCCATCGATGAACTGACCAGGGTCCTGCAGAAGCTCATGAAGTAAAATGACTGACAAAGGAGCTTGAGACTATGGAACAATATCTTGTCACCGGGATGAGCTGCGCGGCGTGCCAGGCCCGCGTGGAAAAGGCCGTTGCAAAGGTGCAGGGCGTTTCTGCCGTGTCTGTCAGTCTGCTGACCAATTCCATGGGCGTGGAAGGAAGCGCGGACCCGGCGGCTGTCATCAAAGCCGTGGAGGATGCGGGCTATGGCGCCAGCATCAAGGGCACGCAGCAGGAAAAGAAGGCCGGCGCCGCGTTCTCGGCAGAGGAAGACGCCCTGAAGGACAGGGAGACGCCCAGGCTGAAGAAACGCCTGCTGCTGTCGGCGGTCTTTCTGCTGGCGCTCATGTACATCACCATGGGCTTCAACATGTGGGGCTTCCCGCTGCCCGCATATTTTCAGCACAATCACCTGGGACTGGCGCTGACGCAGCTGCTGCTGGCCATCATCGTCATGATGATCAACCGGAAGTTCTTTACCAGCGGCTTCAGCTCCCTGCTGCACGGCGCCCCCAATATGGACACGCTGGTGGCCCTGGGCTCATCGGTATCCTTCGGATGGAGCCTGTTTGTCTTCTACGAGATGTGCGGCCTGATCACCGCCGGCGCCTCCAATGCGGAGCTGATGGAGCTCTACCACGGGCAGATGTATTTTGAATCGGCGGCCATGATCCCGGCGCTGATCACCTTCGGAAAGATGCTGGAGGCCCTGTCCAAGGGCAGGACCACGGATGCCTTAAGGAGCCTGATGAAGCTGGCGCCCAAAACGGCCGTGCTTCTTCGGGACGGCGCGGAGACCGAGGTGCCGGTGGAAGAGGTGAAGTCCGGGGACATCTTTGTGGTGCGGCCCGGCGAAAGCATCCCCGTGGACGGCATCGTGCTGTCCGGCAGCAGCGCTGTCAATGAATCCGCCCTGACGGGAGAATCCGTCCCGGTGGACAAGGCGGAGGGCGATAAGGTCAGCGCGGCCACCATCAACCAGTCCGGCTATATCGAGTGCCGGGCCACCAGGGTGGGCGAGGATACGACGCTGGCGCAGATCATACACATGGTGTCCGATGCGGCCGCCACTAAGGCGCCCATCGCCAGGATCGCGGACCGGGTGTCCGGCGTGTTCGTGCCGGCGGTCATCGGCATCGCGGCGGTCGTGACCGCCGGATGGCTGATTGCGGGTCAGGAGCTGAGTTTCGCCCTGGCCAGAGGCATCTCCGTGCTGGTCATTTCCTGTCCCTGCGCGCTGGGCCTGGCCACGCCCGTGGCCATCATGGTGGGCAACGGACTGGGCGCCAAAAACGGCATCCTGTTCAAGACCAGCGAGGCGCTGGAGAATGCCGGCAGGACGCAGATCGTCGCGCTGGACAAGACCGGCACCATCACCTCCGGCGAGCCGAAGGTGACGGACGTCTGCCCTGCGGAGGGCGTCACCGGGGAAGAACTGCTGGAAAAAGCCTATGCGCTGGAAGCAAAGAGCGAGCATCCGCTGGCAAGGGCCGTGGTGGCCATGGCGGAGGAGAAGCAGCTCAAGGCGGCGGAGGTGGCGGAGTTTCACGCGCTGCCCGGAAACGGACTGGAGGCCGTGCTGGACGGAAGAAAGCTGCAGGGCGGCAGCGGGAGCTTCATCAGTTCCCTGACGGAAGTTCCGGCAGCGGTCAGGGCGCAGGCGGAGCAGCTGGCGGAAGCGGGCAAGACGCCCCTCTTCTTTGCGGAGGACGGCAGGCTGCTGGGCGTGATCGCCGTGGCAGACACCATCAAGCAGGATTCCGCGCAGGCCATTGCCCAGCTGAAGGGGCAGGGCATCCGCGTGGTGATGCTGACCGGAGACAACCGGCGTACGGCTGAGGCCATCGGCCGCGAGGCCGGCGTCGATGAGGTCGTGGCAGGCGTCCTGCCGGAGGGCAAGGAAGAGGTCATCCGCAGGCTGCAGCAGAGCGGCAAGGTGGCCATGGTGGGCGACGGCATCAACGACGCGCCGGCCCTGACCAGGGCCGACATCGGCATCGCCATCGGCGCGGGCACGGACGTGGCCATCGACAGCGCCGACATCGTCCTGATGAACAGCACGCTCATGGACGTCGCCGCCGCCATCCGGCTGAGCCGCGGCACGCTGAGAAACATCCACGAAAACCTGTTCTGGGCATTCTTCTACAACATGATCTGCATCCCGCTGGCGGCAGGGCTCTTTGCCTGGAAGATGAAGCCCATGTACGGCGCGGCGGCCATGAGCCTTTCCAGCTTTACGGTCTGCATGAACGCGCTGAGACTGAACCTGTTCCGGCTGCATGATCCTTCAAAGGACAGAGCGCTCAAGGGCGTTCAGCTCAAAAACGCGCTTTCGGACGAAGCCGAAACCGCGGACAGCATTGAACATACAGATGAGAATCAAAACAAAGAGAGGAGCAATGAAATGACAAAGACACTGAAGATCGACGGAATGATGTGCGAGCACTGCGAGGCGCGTGTAAAGAAGACCCTGGAGGCCCTGCCCTTTATTGCGGAGGCCGTTCCCAGCCACACCGCAAAGACGGCCGTGGTGACCCTGTCAGGTGCGTTTGACGAGGCCGCTGTGAAGAAGGCCATCGAGGACCAGGATTACAGCTATCTCGGCGCGGAATAAGACATAAGCGCGGGCTGACAAAAGCACGGTCAGACAGAAGCCCATGAAAAAGTGAATAAAGACGGGCGCCGGAGGCGGCAGGAAGCCGCATTCCGGGCGCGGAAAGGAGCTGCAGCCTCAGTTTTCGGGAAGCTGCAGCTTTTCTTTGATCAGATCGATGAAGGCCTCCTCTATGGCCGGCAGGGGACGGCCTTTTCTCCACACAAAGAGATAGTCCATGCTGCGGCCGTGCCCGGCGATCTCCCTGGACACCAGCGAAGGGTTGGGGATGTAGGCGGTCTTCGGAAAGATGCTGATGCCCACGCCCCGCCCGGCCAGCGCGGCCGCGTCCAGGTAGCTGTCCATTTCGCAGACGATGTTGGGCTCGCTGCCGATCTCACGGAACCAGCGGTAAATGTTTTCGATGGTCGCGCGCCTGCTGGGCACGATGATGGGCTCGTCCTTCAGATCCGCGATCTCGATCGCCTTTTTCTCCTGCGACGCAAGCGGATGGTCTCTGTTCATGAGCGCCACGATCTTTTCACGTCCCACAGGGAAGCTGTTCAGGAGCAGCTGGTCATAGGGGGCGGTGATGACCGCCATGCTGATCAGTCCGCTTCTGAGCTTTTCCAGCAGGTCGTCGCTGTTGCCGTCCAGGATGCGGAATCTGACCTTCGGATGCTTCCGTATGAATTCCGCGAACCAGCCGCCCGCAATGTCCGGGGCCATGCCTTCCACCAGCCCCAGCGAGATGGTGCCGGTCATGCCCTGATTCATGGAGATGATCTCATCCTCCGCTTTGCGGGCCAGGCTCAGGATCTCCTTGGCGCGCCTGTAAAGCAGCTTTCCGGATTCCGTCAGGCTCAGCTGACGCTTGCCGCGGATAAACAGCTGCGTATCCAGCTGCTGCTCCAGCATCTTCATCTGGCTGCTCAGCGGGGGCTGGCTCATGTTCAGCCGCTCGGCGGCCCTGGTGATGTTCAGTTCCTCTGCCACGGTGACAAAATAGTTCAATGTCCTTAAATCCATGGATCTGTCCTCATCTGATGCTTAGACGAATCATACAACGAAAGTATCATATCAGAGCCAGTATATGATTTCGCTTCTGATTTGACAAGGGCTTGCGATGAAAAGCGGTCGGTTTACAAGCTGCCTGTGCTTATACTATAATACAAATAAGCTTTGGATCCCGGGAATCAGGGATCATGACTCACGGATCATGACTGCGGCGCAGTGCGGACTCACCCGCGCCGGCGGAGCAGAACGGGTGGCAGTTTATGAAAGTTGAGAAGCAGATCCCCATCATAGTGGGGGTAACAGGACACCGCGCTCTTCGCATCGGAGATACCGATGCGCTGCAGGTGGCTGTGATACGGGAACTTCAGGCGCTGCGGCAGAGAGTGCCGCATTCGCCGGTCGTTTTGCTGACGAGTCTTGCCGAGGGCGGCGATCTGCTCTGCGCCGACGCCGCAAGGACCCTGCAGATCCCGGTGGCCGCTGCGCTGCCGATGGAGCAGGAGCGCTTTACAAAGGATTTTCCCGCAGAGGACCGGCTCCGTTTTGAAACGCATTGCCGGGACGCCGCGGACGTATTTGTCGTTCCTTTCACGGAGGAACCGCAGGGCGATGCGGACGCGGATTTTCTCTACCGGCAGGCCGGTATCTACATTTCCTCGCACTGTCATGTTTTGCTTGCGCTTTGGGACGGCGGACAGCCGACCCCGGACGGCTGCGGCACGGCGGAGGCGGTCGCGTTTGCGCTGAACGGGGCGTACCGCCCCAAGGGCGGCATGCCGCTGCGCTCGGCGGACAACGTGGCGGTGATCCATATCCTGACGCCGCGCGGGGATCAGACAGGCGCGGCGGGGGAAACGCGCCAACTCGGAAACATTGCGGCTTCGGCTGAGATCCTCAGCAGAACCGATGAATTCAACCGCCTCGCCGCCGAAACGGAGACGCAGCACGCGCTGCTGCCCGGGCAGGACGGGGAGGATGGCGTTTTGCTGCATCTGGAAACGCTCTACCATGCGGCGGATACGCTCAGCATCAGGCATGCGGTGAAATACCGCCGCGCCCTTTCGCTGCTGGCGCTCGCCAGTACGGTCGTTGCTGCCGCGTTTCTGCTCTACGATGAGGTGAACCTTTCCTGGATGCTGATCGTCTGCGGCGCGATGCTGGCCTGCGCATGGCTTTGCAGCCGGTCGGCAAAAAAATCCGGCTGCCACAGGCGCTATCTTGAATACCGCGCGCTGGCGGAGGCGCTGCGCGTGCAGGCGTTCCTCCGCTATGCGGGGAGCCCGCTTGAAGCGGCGGAGCTCTTTGGATGGGCGCAGCGCGAGGAGACCGCATGGGTGCTCGCCGCGCTCTGTGCGCTGACGGTCGGAAAAGCGCCGCAGCACGCCCACGAGATCTCCGAATGCTGGGTCGACGCGCAGCGGCAGTACCATCACGGTGCGCAGAAGCGCTCCGCACGCCGGGCGGCACACAGCGACCGCATCGTGCAGGCGGCGCTGATGGCCAGCATCGCAATGTATGCGGCGGGGCTGGCGCTGGAGTTGCTGTCCGGCGGCCTGCTGTTCAGACCCGCATTTGCGCTGCCCCGGCTGGAGACCTGGCGCGTCGTGCTCAAGGTCGCGCTCGGCTCCCTCTCGGCGGCAACGCTGTTTATATCAAATTACTACGGAAAGCTGTCCCTGCCGCGGGCCTGCTCTGACCACGCCAAGCTGGAGCGCTTTTATGCCGCCGCAGCCGGGCGTCTGAAGCAGGACGGTCAGACGGAGGCGCTGCTTCGCCAGCTCGCGCATGAGGAACTGATCGAAAACGGAAACTGGTGCTCCTACCAGAGGGACAACGCGCCCGATCTCAGCCTGTAGAGCGCCGGGTGCCTGAGCGGAGGCAGAAATGGACCGATATCTTGCATTTATCAGCTATCGCCACAAATACCCTGATCAGACAGTATCGGAGCTTTTACGCAAGGGGCTGGAAGGCTGCAGCCTTCCGGCAGATGCCGCGTGCCCGAAGCCGCGGCGCGTTTTCCGTGATACCGATGAACTGCCGACAAGCGCCGATCTGGGGGCCGACATCGAAAATGCCCTGCGTGACAGCGGCTTTCTGATCGCGCTCTGCTCCAGGGAATACCTCACGTCACGCTGGTGCATGCGTGAGATCGAGCTGTTCATTTCGCTGGGACGCCGGGACCGTATCCTTCCTGTCCTTGTGGACGATGAGCCGGAGGAGGCTGTCCCTGCGCCGATCGCCGATCTGCCGATCGCTGCGGACCTGCGCGCGCCGGATGAGCGTGAGCGCAGGAGAAGGGCACGGGAAGCCGTTCCGGCGCTGCTTGCGCGCATTCTGGGTATTCCTGCGGTGCGGATCGAGGCCGCCGAGCGCAGGAGGCGCGCCCTGACGGCGATCGGGATCGTGGGAGCCGTCTCCGCGGCGCTGTTTGCCTTCGGCATTTACGCCGTACGCACCGGCAACCGCATCGCATGTATCAATGAAGAGGTCGCTGCGGCAGCGCAGACTGCGCTGCAGGCCGAGCAGGAGGCGCTCGAGCAGCGTGATGACGCGCTGATGAAAACCGCCTCTTATCTTTCCGGCGAGGCGTGGAAGGCCGTTGCTGCCGGGGATGACGATACGGCGGTCGCTCTGGCGATGCAGGCGCTCCCCGAAGATCTGGACAGCGGTCTGCCCGTTTCACGGCAGGCGCTGAATGTTCTGCGCTATGCGCTCAATATGCCCTCGAAACCGAAGGCCTTCTGGCTTCCGGAACGGACGATCGAATTCGACTTCACGATCGAGGACGTCTCCTTCGACCGAAATTCCAATATCCTGCTCGAACCCGCGCGCCTCGGCGCCGTTTCCCACATGCTCGCCTACGGCACGCTGCAATACGGCACGGTCGAGAACGCAAAGATGGCCGAGATGGTCGGGCTGGGCTATGAGCGCTACCGCTACGAGCCCTATATCGCCGTGTGGTACGGCCGCGGCCGGCCCCTTGCGACCGGAAAGGGGTATTACGACATCTGCCGGCTGGACGGCGAGCCGTTTTACGCAGATCATGCGGTCTGCGCCGGTGACTACGTCTTAGGCTGGTGTGAGGAGCCCTTCGAGGGGCAGGAGGCCCGCGCCGCGCTGTTTTACCAGCGCTATTCCACCACCGATCCCATCCGTGCGGTATTTGCGCTCGATCCCGCAGTCATCCCCGTTTCGGCGGCGTTTTCGCCGAACAGGCGCCGCCTTGCGATCGTTGACCGGGACGGCGTGCTGCGCCAGTACGAGACCGGAGGCGGAGAGGAACTCGCCTCGGCCGGGGGCTACGCGGCCGTCTATTATGGAGACGCAAATGACTATTTCTACGCCGTCACGGAAGGCGGCGCGCTGCACCGGCTCGATGCGGTCACGCTGCGGGAGCATTGGTCATACACCTGCCCCGCGGCGGTCCTCGGCGTGCAGTACTGCCCCGCCCGCGGCGAGCTCCTGCTGCGCTGCGCCGACGGCTTTCGCGTCATCGAGGCCGAAACGCAGCGGACCGTCTTTGAGCATAAGACGGACGAAACACCCAAATTCGCCTTCTACGCAGATTACGACAGCTCCCTCTTCTGGCATGACGGGAAAACGATCCTGCTGGTCTTTGACCGCCGGGTCGAGATCTGCAGCCTCTCAAGGAAGACCGGCAGCGATTGCTATCCGCTTTACACCGACACGGCATCGAGAGTCGTCGGGAGGGCGTTCTATTCCCCGAGGGGGACGCCCTGTATCTCTCTTATTACGGCCGCGGGCTATGCAAATTCAGCGCGGACGACGGCAGCCTGATCTGGGAAAAAGCCGACAGCGGCACAGCGGACAGCGGCGTGCCCAGCCACTCTTATCTCAGCGCGGACGGCTCCGCGCTCTGGCGCTCGACCTACGACGGGGACGGCATGGAGCGCATCGACGCCGAAACGGGGGAAACGCTGTGGTCCGTCCGCCTGATCGACGGAAACCACTGCGACGCCAATGTCAAAGAGAGCCCGGACGGCCGTGTGATCCTTTGTGTCCCCACCTACGGCGATCTTGTATTTGCACTCGATCCGCATACGGGAGAGACACTTTGGGAAAGCCCGAAATACGGGACGCCGTGCTTCTCCGCCGACGGCAAAACGATCGAGTGGGTGAAAACGTCCCGGGAGGGCTACGACGAGGAGGAGCGCGAATACCTGCTCCACACACGGACGGACGCCGAAACCGGCGCGCTGCTCGGGCAGACTGAGCTGTTCCGCAGCGATGGGAACGGCTCTCTGACCGCGGATACGATGCGCGCGCAGGACGGCAGGCCGCTTGCGTTCCTGCACTGGCGCTGCGGTTCCTACAGGGGCGGCATGAAGGAGCATACGGTCTGCATCTATGATCTTACATCCCGTGAAAAGCTCGGCGAGGCGCGCATCGAGGCGCTCGACTATTTCAGCACGGAGGCGCTGCCCGGGGAGGACGCGCTGCTGCTCTACTGGCGGGAGCCGAACGAGGAGGGCGACGAGACCGCCTGGCACTGCCGTATGG
>Ga0129307_1002863_pt1 | contig 12242 bp, 13 predicted proteins | sample P1105metagenome_FD_94437 | JGI IMG/M metagenome (GOLD analysis project Ga0129307, IMG submission 94437) | Capybara group fecal microbial communities from Wisconsin, USA - P1105 metagenome | ecosystem: Host-associated > Mammals > Digestive system > Large intestine > Fecal | place: USA: Wisconsin... | reverse complement strand
TGAAAAATTTTTATAAAAATTTAACATTAACTTTATCATTTACCATATTTAACTATTTTGTTTTTTTTTTGCATGCACAAAAACTTAATAGAAAAATAGTAGCTATTAATTACACATGGCTCCATTTACATTTATCATTCTTTTTTTCATTTCAAATTCGGAAATTTCCTAATTCTGTATAATGCTGTCGGACATGCTAAAATGAAACATGTCACTGATGTGATGAGCAGCAAAAGCCCTGATCCTGAATCAACAAAGATTCCACCAATAAATATTCCAATGGCTCTGTTCATGTTGTTGATGAATAGGTATGCTCCATTTGCAAATTCCGGCGCTTCCCTTATTGATGAACTCAGCCAATATTGGGAAATTGTATGCATTGAACCGTCCAGCAGGCCGAAAATGATTAATAATACGAATGTATAACCAGGCACTTCGATTCCAAGGCCTAACAAAATAACAATGATTGCAAAAACGATGGGATAAATTGCAATTGGAAGATTATTCCTTTTGCCAATGAAATATCCAAAGAGGCTTGTTCCAAAAACAGCCGCTATGCCATTTGCGAATAAAAATGTTGATATGGAGTCAACGGGAACCTTAGTCAGAACTGACAATACGACGGAAAAATAATTATAGATCATACTTATTGCAACTCCAATAAATATGGTGAAAAGTAAAGATATTATAAAACGTTTTTCTTTTGCAAAACCGAAGTTTTTAATTGGATTGCTTGGGTGGCCTTCCATTTTAGGAAACAATAAGCAAATTCCAACCAAAGCCAAAACATTAACCAAAAATAGCCATACGTTTACAAAGGGATATCCGAAGGTCACACCGACTTGGGTGGATATTGACAATCCTAGTATAGAACCTGCAGAGACACCTAAAACAATTTTATTCACATTATCTGGGTCTAATTCTCCCATTATTGTTAAAGCAATACTGATTGCTGATGAATAGAAGAATGCAGGCAATAACCTAATGAATAAAGCAAGATAAAAATTGTCGATGAAAATCTGTAGGAAACTGCTTAATATGAAAACTGACAAACAAACAGTGAAAAATCTCTTTCTTTCATATTTGGAAAAATAAGACGGTAGAAATAAACCAGTAACACTTAATATCAATGCAAATAAAGCGACAAATAGACTCGCCATAGTTATTGGAACGTTAAAATGCCCTGAAATTAGGGGAATTATGCCAGCAATACTTAAAAATGTTGACAATGAGAAAGCCATTAAAAATAAACTCAAAGTAATTTTCCTAGTCATGTCTTATCTTCCTTTTAAGCCTTGAAATCTCCCTCAATGGAGTGCAATATTAATTATATTATATACAATTATTTTTAAATTTTATACAGGGATATATTCGCGGAATATTTCAAAACGAATGTTTGAAAGTCATTACTAAAAAGATTTCCACCAAAAAAAAATAAAGGAAGTAGTCCTATCCGGAGTCGAACCGGAGTCACAAGTTCCAGAGACTCGTATGATTGCCATTACACCATAGGACTAAAAATCGCATTAAATTTTAGAATCCAAAAATATCATAAATTTTGAATTCTATTAATTTGTATATTCTTCATAGCTATAAATTTTTTCTATTTTTTTGAAAGTAAGGAGGAATTACGGAAACTTCCGAAGTGTTTTAATAATGTCAGGAATATTGCTTTCTAGCTTAGTTATGAATGTTACAAAATGCGATATTAAAAATAAACAATATTGAAAATAATATCAGAATCTTTTATCGTCGGTGAGTTTATTTTTAAGATTAGAGAACATATTCTGATTATTATAGGGGAAGTATATGATTTAGGTTTTACATGTTAATTATCAAATTTAAGTTAATAAATGAGGTATTAAAATTTAAAGAAATATCTTCCCCAACTAACTTTGTGTTTAACCTATTGGATTTTCATTTCAGGGGTCTTTTCAGAATCCCCATATGTTTTCTCCATTAGTTCAATTTTTTTATCAGAATCCATTGATGCAGTAATTTTAGCGACAAGGTCAATGTTTTCATCGATTTTATCCATTTGATTAAATGCTTCATTTTAGAGTAATAAATTTTGTTCTTAAATCATGTGTTTTTACTGTTCCTTTTAGTAAATAGCACTGAAAGTCCAACAACAATAATTGTGATAATTATATCAACTGTTATTTTAAGTGAGTTTGCATCATTGAATAATTTTACGAGTCCAAATACCCAAATTCCAATTAAAAGAACAGGCAATAAATATTTTAGTGTGAAAATCCAGGTCTTTCCAACTTTAAAGGTTGAAAATTCATTAAGCGAAGGCATGACCTTTTCAACTCCATAAAACCATCCGAATATTATTGCCTGGATGCCTATAAGAATCAATATTCCGAAATTATTTACAAATTCGTCCACGATTTCCACTAAATAGCTGCTGATTCCTGTAGAATAAATGACAGTACCTATGCATGCAACCATTGTAAGGATTGTAACTCCTTTTTTTCTGCTCCATCCAAATTTATCGCACAATGATGAAAGTAAAGGTTCAAATAGTGCAAAAGAAGAAGTAAATCCAGCAAATAATATTGATATGAATAATAATGGGGCGATAACATGTCCAATTGGCCCCATTGCATTGAATATTTGTGGAAATATGATAAATATTAGGCTAGTGCCTTCACTGATTAGTTCATTCATAGGTATTGATGATGTTAATGACATGTATCCGAGTATTGAAAATACTCCGAAAGCTATGAAAATCTCATATAATGAGTTTGCAATGACTACAAACAATACTTCGTCAACCAGCTTTGAATTTTTGGGCAGGTAGCTTGCATATGTATATACCATGGCCTGACCGATGCTTAAAGAGAATATAGTTTGCCCAAATGCCGCAAGCCAAACATTAATATTGAAAAGTGCCGACCAGTCCGGAGTGAGTAATGTGCTTATTCCAGTATTGAATCCGGGCAATGTGAACGCATAAACAAAGATCAATATCATGATTGTAAATAATATTGGAATCAGGACGGTTGATATCCTGCCAATCCCTTTATCCACTCCTCTAATGGAGACTACCCAAAAGATTATCCATAACATTAATGTGCAAATCAAGGTAGGGAATATTATTGTGGCGGCGGACGCTAAGTTTGAGCTTCCTCCGACATAACTTGTAAAAAAGGATGATGGGTCATTTCCCCATCCGAAAGTAAAACTGTTTAAGAAATATGCAAAATCCCACCCTAAGATAATCATGTAATAAATAACAACGATAAATACGAATAGAACCAACATCCATGCAATGATTTCAAATTCCGGACGAATGCTATGCATTAAATTAGAAAAACTCTTCTTAAAGCTAAACCCAAGTCCATACTCTAAGATCAGAAATGGAATTCCCATGACTAAAATTGCAATTACGTAAGGTATGAAAAATGAGCCTCCTCCATTGGAATACAACACATAGCTGAAACGCCAGATGTTTCCTATTCCAATTGTAAGGCCAATCATTGCAAGAATGAAAGTGAATACCGAACCCCATTGTGAATTCTGATTCATTTTAGTTCTCCTTTAGGTTTAATTTTTGTAAAAATTACGCCGAATACAAGAACAACGGCCATTATAATTATGTCTACTGTAATTTCAAAGGAATCTGCATCTTCGAATAAATGAATAATTCTGATTAACCACATGATAATCAAAACAAATGGTAAAACATATTTAATGATGAATTTCCAGGTCTTTCCAACTTTAAATCTGCTGTTTTCGTTTAATATTGGTATCAGCGAATCCACATCATATATCCATGTGAAAATGATACATTGAATTGCGATTAACAGTAAAACTCCAAATTCATTAACAAATACGTCAACAACGCCAACAAGATAACTGCTGATGCCTGTTGTAAATATTAAAGATAATAAGCATCCAATTACGGATAAAACAGTCACAGTTTTCTTACGGGTCCAGTCTAATTTGTTTTCAATTGAACTTACCATAGGTTCAAATATAGCAACTGCTGATGAAATTCCAGCAAACAATATTGCTATAAACAATAATGGAGCTAATATGCGTCCGGCAAGACCCATAATATTGAAAATCATTGGAAATACAATGAATATTAATCCTGTTCCTTTACTGACAAGTTGAACCATTGGCGTTCCAGTTAATGCAGCATCGCTTCCCCACTGAAAAGTGAAACTTGAACCTAAATACACTAAATCCCAACTTAATATTACCATATAATAGAGTACCACTATAAAAACAAATAAAAGCAGTATCCAGGAGATATATTCAAGTTTTGGATTAATACGTTTTAACGTGTTTGAAAAAGAGTCCTTAAAACTGAATCCCATGCCGTATTCTAAAATTAAAAAGGGTATTCCCATGATGGCTATTGCAATTAGATATGGAATGAAAAATGATCCTCCTCCATTTGAGTATACTACATAACTGAAACGCCAGATATTGCCTAATCCCACTGCAGCACCAATCATTGCAAGGATAAATGCTGATGAGGATTTCCATTGTGTTTTTTCTACCATATTTTCATCTTATTCATTTTTTCCATATCTTTTGAGATACTGCAGTTGTAATAATTGTTGTGATAACAACAATGCATCCGAATAACTCCAAATATAGATTCCAAATCTGCAATATTTAAAAACTAGACTAGAAATCATCTAAGTCAAGATAATGCATATAATCGACGCCATGCTGGCGTTTGTTTGTTTTCATCAATACCTACTTTTAGTTCAATTAGTTTGCCATAAACAAAATAAGAGCCAACTAATAGTAAAAAGCAAACAATAAAAATATACATATATATTATTGTACTATTTTACTAATATACATATTGTTTTTAAAGTTTTTTTTTACTAATATGCATATTTTTAAAGTTTTTTTACTATATTTTCATATCTACTATTTGCATAGTATTAATTTCAAATGACTGGTTCAAATATTCTAGTCCAATATATAAATCAATTTCTTCAATTTTTTAATAATTTTATTGCACAGTCGTTCTGGCGATTTTTAATCCTTCTTTAGGGATGTGGATAGTGACATTGACATCACGATTAATCACAAGTTTTAGAAAAAGCCTTAAATATTTATAAAATAATAAATTATATATTATTATTGATAAAAACTTTAAATTAGTAGTGATTAGATGAATTACATTATTCTTGCTTTTCTTTTTATTCTGTCCGGTTTTTTCATGAAATATTCGGATGACTTATATGATGTTAACCATAATCTGACTTTTTCAACATTTTTTGGCATTTTTTGTGCTATTGCCTCTGTTGTAGCTACAGTTTACAATAGTGATGCAGCATATGTATTCATTTCTATCTTAATAGGCACTTTCATAGTTTTAAAAGTAGATGGTATCCATCATATACTCACTATGATTATTTTTTTAGCAGTTCTGTTGGCTGTAGGAATTCCTAATCTGAATTTAGTTATTTTGCTGATTTGTATTTTAGCAGTTATTAGTGATGAAATAGGCCATGAACTAATTCCAAATAGGACTGAAGACAAGTTTTTAAATTTATTTTTTGAATACCGTTTTGTGATGAAGATTGTTATATTCTTGCTTGCTTTTTGTGGGGTATTTGATTTTTGGATATTTGTTTGCTTTATTTTGTTTGAAATGTCCTACATGGGAGCAGGTATTGTTTTTGAAAGATTCAATTAAAAAAAAGAATTTATGGGAATATTATAGATAGGTTCCTAATATTCCAGTCCAATATCAGATTCAAATGGAAAACAACTGTAGGGTTTTCCAAAGCAAGTTTCAAATCTGATATGTTAATGTTATTTTAGTGAATAGTAACATTTGAGAATAAATTCAGTACTCCCACTCCAATAATGATTAATGAAAGCCCAATGATTGCAGCCCAATCAGGTGTTTGTTTAAAGGCAATAATGCCAACAATGGTCACAAGTACTATTCCTAATGCTGACCAGATGGCATAAGCAATTCCTATGGGCACTGTTTTTAAGCAGTTGCTAAGGCAATAAAATGAAAGCATATATAGTATGATTGATGCAATAGTGGGTAAAAGTTTGCTAAAACAGTCAAGTCCTGTAGTTGCGAGATACTGTTGTGGGTTTTCAGTTAAGAATTTGATTACTTCTTCCATTGATATCACCTTATTCATTGATACTAAATCGATTTATTTCGCTTAGTATTAATTATAAATTGTTTTTATGGTTAATATAAGCTTTTTGTTACTTTAAAGTTACCAATATTGATTTTAAGAGTTTAGTTACTTTTTTGTAACTAAAATTTTATAAATAATCACATATAGATAGATTCATATCCAAATGGAAATGTGATATCATGGCTAAATTCAAGGAAGATTACTGTCCGGTTGACGAAACCTTAAAAATCATCAGGGGAAAATGGCACGTTCTCATTATCAGGGATCTGTTCTTCGGCAAGAAAAGATTCAAGGAATTCAAGGAGGGCAAGCCTAATTTGAGCAATAAGGTTTTGACAGATTGTTTGAAGGACTTGGAATCTAATGGACTGGTTACAAAAACCAGCATAGATGGCTCTAAAATAACCGAATACTATTTGACTGAGGAAGGAAAACGGATGAACAAAATCATCTATGAATTGGCTGTATTTACCTTAGAAAAAGATGAATCTGCAACGGATGATGAAGCTAAGGAATTTATAGAACTGTTTAGGGACACATTGGGAATTGATTAACATATGGATTTAGGAGAGTTGAATGAATAGGGAAGAACAGTTGGATTTTTTAATCAATTACTTAATTGATGAGCGAAATGAAGCTATTGAAATTCCACAGGATTATGATGCTAAAAGAAGTCTGCTTCGCTCTTTGGTGAATGTAAGAATGCCCTTAAAAATTTCAGATGAATTTTTAAAAGTTCAGGATGAATTTTTAACCGCAGAAACATTAAGCAAGGATTTGACTTGTGTTGACGACATCAAGGATGTCAACGGCAAGATTATGCTTTGGCAGGGCGATATCGTAACGTTAAAGGTTGACGCCATTGTAAATGCGGCAAACTCCAAATTATTGGGTTGTTTCATTCCCCTTCATAATTGCATTGACAACATGATACACTCCGCTGCCGGTGTGCAGCTAAGAGAAGAATGTGACAATATAATGCAGCTGCAGGGTCATGACGAAGAAGTGGGCAAGGCCAAAATCACAGGAGCATATAATCTGCCTTCAAAATATGTGATACATACAGTAGGTCCCGCAATCCCTCGTGAGTCAAGGCCTTCCAAATTGGATTGTGAAGCGCTGAAAAGCTGTTATGTGTCATGTTTGGAAATAGCCAGTCAAAATAACTTGGAATCATTGGCATTTTGTGCCATTTCAACAGGTGTGTTTAATTTCCCACGAGATTTGGCGGCTGAAATAGCTGTTGGTACTGTTAAGGATTATTTGGATTCGAATGAAACCAGCTTGAAGTATGTTATCTTTGATGTGTTTTCAGATGACAGCTATGAAACATACAGGAATTTATTGTTTTAGGAGAGGAATATGGAACATTTCGTTAAAAGATTGGACAGGGCATATGATGCCATCAATGATGCGGATTATATTCTTGTCGGTGCAGGGGCTGGATTTTCTGCAGCCGCAGGCATAGAATATTCGGGCAAACGTTTTGAAGACAATTTCAAGGATTTTATTGAAAAATACGGCTTGACGGACATGTATTCTTCCGGTTTTTATCCATTTAAAACCTTGGAGGAAAAATGGGCATACTGGGCTCGCCATGTTTACATGAACAGGTATTCCGTTGGCAAAACCGAATTATACGGGCAATTGTTGGAGCTGGTCATGGATAAGGATTATTTTGTCCTCACAACCAATGTCGATCATCAGTTCTGGATTAACGGCTTTGAAGATGACATGATTTTTGCAACACAGGGAGACTATGGCCTTTTCCAGTGTGGCGAACCTTGTCATGAAAAATTATATTCAAACAGGGATTTTGTTTATAAAGCCATTGAAAACATAAATGATTGTAAGATTCCATCTGATTTAATACCGAAGTGTCCGGTTTGCGGAAAGGAAATTACCTTGAATTTAAGGGTTGACAATACATTTGTTGAAGATGAAAAATGGGGGGAAATGTATAATAACTACTCCGGATATCTGGAGCATGTAGATGAGGACAAAAACATAGTATTTTTAGAGTTGGGCGTTGGCTTTAACACACCTGCAATAATCAGATATCCATTTGAACAGATGACATATGACAATCAGAACACCACATTGATTAGGTTAAACAGAAGTTCAGCACAGGCAATACCTCAAAACAAAGATAAGACCATCTGTTTTGATGAAAAAATTTCAGAAATATTTGAATATTGGCTTTCAAGGATTTAAGTTATTCAAATGAAAAACAGTTATCGGAAAATCTATTAATTATATATTACTTGAAATTTAAAATATTTATTAATTAAAATTATTCGGAGAGGAAGTATATGAAAGGAGATGTATATTACGGTAAAGGTATCAGAGAACTAAAAGATGAATATCCTGATTTATATGAGTTGGTATCTGACATTAACGATACTGTATGGGACGGCAATGTCTTAGATTATAAAACTCAAAAGTTAATTGCAATTGGTATCACTGCTTCCCGTGCAGATCCAAGAGCCACTAAAAAACAAATTAGAAGTGCAATTGAAGTATTGGGCATTACCAAAGAAGAAATCGTGGATGTTTTAAGAGTCGTATTGTTGACATCAGGTATGCCTGCATTTTCCAAATCACTTCAAATCTTAAACAGTGTTGTAGCATCAATGGAAGAAGATGAAAACGAAGAATAATTTCTTCGTTCATTTTTAACTTTTTTTAATTAAGCACCATTTTCAAGCTATTATTTGGCATGCCATTTGGAAAGCGAAAAATAGCATGAAAAAAATCATTCCAGGATTTAAAATCACAGTCTTTAAAGGATTTTTCAAAGGAATTTCTGTTTTTGTTTCATCTAATTTTGATTTTTTGAATTTGTATATGCTTATTATTCCAATAACCATAGCGGCGATGAGAAATATCAAATAAGCCAGTATGATTGCCATATCTAATGGGGCATAGGTTCCGGCAATTAGATTTTCTGCGCTTGCCACTACAAACACGCTGATTACAGACCCAAGTAAGTTAACTGCAATGTGCAGTCCTATAGCATAGATTACTTTACCTGTTTTAATATAGACATAAGCGAAAAATCCACCCATTAAAAATGTATAAAAGAACTGGTTTAGGTTTCCATGGAAAAAACCGAATAGAATTGCTGACACCAATATTGAAATTTTTGCCCCATATTTTATGGTTCTGTCAATCAGAAGTTTTCTAAAGAATATCTCTTCAAAGATAGGCGCAATAATGCTTATTAACAGCAGATTCATCCAGATATCTGAATTGGTAATTAGATTTTCGACAGGATTTGAAACATCTGACTGCAATAAAAAACCAATTTCTGCGGTTACAATCAATCCGATAATGTTGCCTATCCACATCAATGTTAATGTAATTGCAATGTATTTTAGGAATGTTACAATGCTTAGATTTTTCTTTTCTATAGGACGTGTGTCAATTTTTTTCAGCAAGAAATACAAGACTGGAAACGGCAATACATAATTGCAAATTGCGGATAATATTGTAGTGAAATTAAAATTGTTAAGCAGGTTGGAGTTTATCGATCCTACAGAGCTCATTACAACGGCAGTAACCAGTAATATGAATAATCCGAATATCAAATAACTGAACCCTATTCTTGAGAAAAATTTTTTATGGATATTCAATGTTTCACCTTTTTATCAATATTTCATTAGTTATACTATTTATTTATATCTTATAATAATATGACATATGGGGTTTTTAGTTGAAAAATCAGAAATCTAAAATAATTATAGTTTGGCTATCAATGTTCCGTAATCTCCATTTTCGATACTTTCATAAACATAATCAAGTGATTTCAATATTGAATCTTCTAAATTGTTTCCTTTTGCAAGATATGCCACAATAGCAGAAGATAGATTGCAGCCAGTACCATGTAAATTGTCTGTTTTGATTAATTCATGTTTCTTTATTGTAATTTCACCATCAATGTTAATGGTGTTTATTCCATCCAGATGGCCACCGGTAATGATGCTATTGCATTTAATCTTTTCAGATGCTTTGATAGCGTCCTCTTTTGTTTTAATATCCAAACCAGTAAGTTTTTCTGCTTCAGTAATGTTGGGTGTTGTTAAAATGCATTCTGGAAGCAAATATTTTTTTAAAGCTTCTGCCAAATCCTGTTTGGTTAAGTTTCCGCCGGAAGTTGCTACCATGACTGGGTCGACAATCGCTTTAAGATTGTATTGTTTGACTTTTCTTGAAACTAATTTAATAATTTCTGGTGAGTATAGCATCCCGGTCTTAATAAATTCAATTTCATATGAATCCATTACAGAATCAATCTGCTCTTCTATGTATTCTGGAGAAACGGGTTTTGTTGAAAAGAATTTGTAGGGGTTTTGTGCAGTAAGGGCTGTAACTACTCCAGTTCCGTAAGCGCCAATGGCCTGGAATGTTTTTAAATCTGCAAAAACTCCCGCACCGCCTGAAGGGTCAACGCCTGCAATGGACATTACAATCATCTAATCAGCTCGAGTAACCTTTAGGCGTTCACTTCCGCGATGAGGCTCAACGTTAACTTTTAGCTCTTTTAAGTATTTTCTTGTATGGGTTTTTTCGCCATGAATCATTATTTCCCCTAAATCTTCAGCGGTATTCACATCAAGAGCCATAAAAAACGAATCATGAACTTGCGGATTTAGTTTTTTTCTCTCAGCAACTTTCACATGCTCCTTATAGCTAAATCCTTCAAATCTTGTGTGTATTGCCATAGGCTTCATTATTATCATGTTTGTTCCGCCTCCCTTAGCAGGAACAATAATAAAGTCCAGGCTTTTGGATGCATCAATCAACATTTGAATATTAGTCTTTCCAATCAGAGGAACATCAGATGGGACAATAATGATTTTCCTTGCTTTTCCCTTACAGAATTTCATGGCCTGTTTTAGAGCCTTATTCAGATTGGATTTTTCATCTTCAAGTATGGTATTTAAGTTTAAGCTTTCCGCATAACTCAATACCTCTTCGTCCCTGCTGATGATGAAGATTTTGTCCACATGTTTCTTTAAGGTATCGGTTACATCCTTAAGCATGACTTTCAGGAGTTTTTCCCGTTCGTCTTCTGTAAGAAATGGGGACAATCTAGTTTTAGCATTTTTAAATTTTGTAACTGGAATTATAGCGTAAATATCATCCATAATATCACTAATAAGTTTTAGCTATTAAAGCAATGTAGTTGGCATCGTTGTCGCTTGCTATGCATTTGCCTTCGGATACCTCTTCCTGAATGCCTAAAATGTCATAGCCTGTTTGTTCTTCAATTTCTTTTCCGATTTCTTCGTCACCGCACCAGTAGAACTTGACGACGTTTCCAGCTTCAACAAGCTCTGGAATTTCATCCATGTTCTCTGTGAACTTGACATGTTGCTTTTGGAAATCCCATGCAATTGAAGATAAGTTCTCTCCTGATCTGTTTAACAGCTCAATAACATTTTCGGCTAGTGTGTCATCAAGGGCAAGTTCGATTTTTTCCCCTTCATCTCTTCTCATTGCAATTGTAATGTTGTTTTCCAAGTCTCTAGGTCCAAGTTCAAGCTTTAATGGGGTTCCTTTTAACTCCCAATCATTGAATTTCTTACCAGGCCTAATGTCCCTATCATCAATATTGACCCTAAGGCCTGCAGCTTCTAACTGTTCTTTGATTTCTGCACATTTGCCTAAAACTTCTTCTTTTCCTTTTTTAAACAAGATTGGAATTATTGTGACTTGGTTTGGTGATACTTTTGGCGGTAAGCGTAAACCCTTTTCATCTCCATGAACTCCAATCACGGAAGCTATTACCCTGTCGGATACTCCAGCACATGTTTGATAAACTAGTTTGTGTTCACCGTCCTTATCTTCAAAGGTAATGTCGAATGTCTTTGCGAATGTTTGGCCTAGATTGTGGATTGTACCAATCTGCAACGTTTTGCCGTTAGGCATGATGACATCAAATGCCATGGTGTAGTCTGCTCCTGGGAACTTGTCCCATTCCGGCCTTTTGGATATCAGGTATGGGATTCCCAAATCATCAAAAAATTCTTTATAGATTGCAATGAATTCTTGAATCTGTTCGTCAGACTCCTCTTTAGTTGCATGAGCAGT
>Ga0129307_1002862_pt1 | contig 12250 bp, 10 predicted proteins | sample P1105metagenome_FD_94437 | JGI IMG/M metagenome (GOLD analysis project Ga0129307, IMG submission 94437) | Capybara group fecal microbial communities from Wisconsin, USA - P1105 metagenome | ecosystem: Host-associated > Mammals > Digestive system > Large intestine > Fecal | place: USA: Wisconsin... | reverse complement strand
CCGTCGAGCTACGTTTCTGCCGGAAAGTCTTGGAAGTCGGGCGATGTCGTCGAAGTGCTTTACCCGATGTACACGCACGTCGAAGATTTGCCGGGCGTAACCGATTACGTGGCACTTTTGCATGGTCCGATTGTGCTCTCTGCAAAGACGGGTACGGCGAACTTGAATGGTCTTGTCGCCGATGACGGCCGCTGGAGTCATATTGCTTCGGGTGCGCTGGAATCGCTTGATCAGGCGCCGATGCTCGCGAGCAAAAAAGAAGATATCCCGTCGAAGGTGGAACCGGTGAAGGGCGAACCGCTGCACTTCAAGGCGCCTTATCTCTTTGCTCAGCAAAAGGACGCGAATCTGCTTTTGCAACCGTTCTACGAAGTGCATGATGCTCGTTACATGATGTATTGGATGGTGCTCACGGACCCCTCAATTCTCGACCGCTTGGAAAAAGAGCAAAAAGAAGCTTTGGCGCTTGACGAAAAGACTGTCGATAAAGTCGCTCCTGGTGAACAACAGCCCGAAGTAGATCACAAGATGGAAGAGAAAAATTCCACCAAGGGGACCGCGAATGGAGAATTCTACCGTGATGCGGGCAAGTGCTCTGGTGGAGACGGCGGCCTTATCAGCTACGAATTTGAGACGAATAGTGAAGATTCCTTGAGCCTCATGGTGCGTTACTGGGGTAACGAAGGCTGCACACGCGTATTCGACATCTCGATTGACGGCGAAAAACTCACGACCGAAACGATTTCGAACCGCTGGAAAAAAGAAGAGTTTGTCAACGTCACGTACCCGATTCCAGACAAGATGATTAAGGACAAAAAGGTTGTACGTATTTCGTTCTCGGCAAGTTCTGGTATGGTCGGCGGAATTTATGGCGTGCGCTTGCTCCGTAACAAGCCAAAGCCGGAAAGAGTAAGTGTCAAGCCTATCGCTGCCGCGAATTCGGGATTGCGTGTGAGGGCAAATGCGCAAACGCTTCAAATCGAATCTAGCCTTCCGCTTTCTCATACGATGAGCGTGAAAATCTACTCGATGGATGGCCGCTTAAAACTCTCGCAAGTGCTCAATGCTGGCTCAAGTCATTTTGATGTCAATATTGCAGAACTTAGAAACGGCAACTACATCGTGCGACTTTATGAAAACGGGCTTGTTCGCGGATATTCCCTCTTCAATAAAAACGGATTATAAATTCACACTCCTACACCCCCTAAGAGTCCTCGCAATCGCGAGGACTTCTTTGCTATTCCAAACCACCAACCACCAATCACAAACCTCTCGTCTCGCTAACACCGCATGGATTCCCTTCCCCTATCCCCTTCGGCTCTAGGGTCGAGAATGACGCTTCCAAATCACTAACCACTAACCACTAACCACCAACCACTTCTTTCGTCTATCGTCTTTCGTCTATCGTCTATCGTCTATCGTCTATCGTCTATCGTCTTTCGTCTATCCCCCCTCCATTGACTAATTGTCCATAAATCCGTAGCTCGCTTTTGTGATAAGCTTCACAAACGAGAATATATTACAAGTGGGTTTAGTTAGGTAGAACACTGGTGTGTTCATGCTTGGTTTTGTTTAGCCACGCGGTTGCGTGGTGTATCTCCTTGCGTGTATCAAATCAGTTTGGAGGACTTGTCCTTTTTAGGATAAAGAGTTGGGAACGATACAAAAGGAGAACATTTATGAATCATCTTGGTATAAAGTGCGCTGCGATGGCTTTGGCTATGGCCGCATCGGCTCAAGCTTTTACGCTTACGGGCAAAGTAAACGATGAAAGCGGCAAGGCTATTGAAAAGGCTTCTGTCGAACTTTTGAAAGAAGGTCTCAAAGCGACGACCGACGCAAAAGGCGAATTCAAAATTTTCAAAGAAGAAAAGGATTCAACGGAAGCTATTCACTCTGTTCGTCCGATGCTTGGCTACGTGAGCGTGATGAATGGCATTTTATCTTATTCGCAGAGTACAAATGAACCTGTCCGTGTACAAGTTTTTGATGCCGTGGGTTCACGTATTTTGAACGAAACGCTTCAGGGCCGGGGAACGCTGGACTTGCAATCTGTCGTGCGTTCGCAGGGCTCGTATTTTGCTCGCGTGAGCGTGGGCAGCGCTCAAAGCAATTTCCGCTTTACTTCTAATGGTAATTACAAGGCTTCTTTTGGCGAAGCGGTTGCTCGCGGCCTTGCTAAAGAAGGCGATGGTGATAGCCTTCGCGTGATTGCTACTGATTACGATACTTTGACTGTTGCACTTAGCAATTTGGATACGAATGTTACGCTCAAATTGAAAAAGACGGTCAAGCAGCCGGAATACGCTTACGGCTGGGGCTTAAAGAATGATCCGGTGCCGACACGCGGTTGCGGCAAGGATACCAAGCTTGATTACAAGTATCGCGGTGACAAACCGTATATTGAATTCAAGTGGAGCAAGGGTACGCGTACCGTGCGTATAGATATCCCGAAGAGCTACGACAAGAATAAACCGTACAAACTCATTTTCGGCATGCAGTGCATGGGCGGCTGGGCCGGCGGCGTTCAGGACGAAGGCTACTATGGCCTGAAGCCGTTTGACAAGGAAGAATCGGTTATTTTCGTCGCTCCGGAAGGTAATGGAAACCAGGCTCCGTGGGCACAAGACGACTACTTGCTTTTCGATGAACTCCTCGCCATGCTCGAAGGTAACTTCTGCATCGACTCTTCTCGCGTGTTCTCGTCAGGCTTTAGCTACGGCTCCATGTTCAGTAACGGACTTTCTTGGAACCATCAAGACGTGCTCCGTGCGGTCGCTGTTTATGAAACCGCAGAACGCAATATTTGGCTCCCGCAGCGCAAAAAGATGGGCATCGGTTGGATGGGCGTGCTCGGCTTGCAAGATGACTTGTGCCGCCCGGAAATGGGACGTGCTGCTCGCGACATTATCCTGGAGCTCAATTCCGAAGGCGGCAAGGCCAAGAACGAAAAAGCTCAGGAATATGGTGGCAATGGTCCTCACCTCTGCTATGACTACAAGACTGTCGAAGAACGCTTCCCGGTCCGCTGGTGCACGCAGAACGGTGGCCACATCTGGGATCACAAGGATCCTGGCCAGCGTCAGTCTTGGGTGCCTGAAACTACTTGGGATTTCTTCAATAAGTTCTAAAGCGTAATTCTTTCCTCCTCATAAGCTCCCGGCTCCGGCTGGGAGTTTTTTTGCATGGCTTTTACGGGGGTGCCATTTTGCGCCCCTTTTTCTATCTTTGGGCTTATGGAATTCAAACGTTTTGAAGCTCTCATTGAGATGTTCCCGCAAGTGCAGATTTTCAGCACTGAAGGCGAAGATCTTGACCGAGTCATTACTCATTTCTTAAATCAGCGTGAAAAAGTCTCTACGATGTCGGAGGCGGTTCAACGCAAAATCCAGCAGGCGCTTGCGCCGTTTTTCCAGCAGCGCTTTATCAGTTTGCACGATGCCGAAGCCCCGCTTGTGCGGAACTTGCTTTTGGACAAGAAGTTCTTTTTGCAGACGGATCGTTACATTGACGATATGGCATGGGCTTTGACGGATCCGGATAAGCTTGGCGATGCTTTGAACATTGCGGATCTTTCCGAAGGGATTCTCGACCGCAAGCTATTGAGCCTTTCGAATGGCGAACTTCGCCGAGTGCTGTTGGCGCGCATGTGGATGGAATCGCCGGAATGGATTTACTTCAATGACTTGTTCGGCGGACTTGATCCGGAGTACCGTGCGCATTTGGCAGGGAACGTTGTCGAATTGGCGAAGCGTCCGAACTTGAACGTTGTCGTGCGCCTCGCTCGCGAAGACGAACTGCTCCCGGAAATTCCGGCATTCGTTTATGCGGACAAGACGTTTACGCAGTACGCAGGCGAACTCCCCAAAGCCGCTGCAACCCCGAAGTTCAAAAAAGCAGAATTGCGCGGCTACGAAATTGTGGATTTGCGTGCGGGTAAAGGCGATGCCGTCCCGCAACAAGTGCGGGATGACAAAAAGTCCGGCATGACAGAAAAAAACGAAGGTTGCTCAACTCATCTTTCATCCCTCAAAGGGAGCGGAGCGAGCGACCTCAAACCTCAAACCTCATCTCCCGAAATCCTTTTCGACTTGAAGCACGTCAATGTTCGCTTTGGCGATACGGACGTGTTGAAGGATTTGAACTGGACGGTTCGCAAGGGGGAACATTGGGCGGTGATGGGCGAGAATGGTGCTGGCAAGAGTACGCTTCTCGGGATGCTTACGGCAGACCATCCGCAGATTTACAACAACGACATTACGCTTTTGGGCGAGCGTCCGGGGCATGGCCTCAACATTTGGGATCACAAGGCTAAACTCGGTTTCTTCTCGCCGGAACTTGCTCTCCAGTACCGCGAAGATTTGAATTTGTTGGAAGTCCTTTGTACAGGCTTCACTCCGAACCTCTGCCGCGCCGAAAACATCACGTGGGAAGAGAAGGCGAAAGCCCGCGAATGGCTTGCGTACTTGGGCTTTGAAGATACTTCAATTTCTATCCGCAAACTCTCGCCGATTGACAAGCGCTTGGTGCTGATGGCGCGTGCCGCAATCCGCCCACCTGAGGTGTTGTTGCTCGATGAACCGACGCAAGGTCTCAAGGGCGAGTACCGCGAAAAGTTGTTCCACTTGCTGCAACTGCTTTCAACGCAAACGACAATCATCTTGGTAAGCCACTACGAAGAAGAATGGCCTCCTTGCATGACGCACCTCCTTAGAATGCCGAAGTTCTCGCTGTAGTCGCAACCGAATCTCTAACCCCTCACACCTCAAAGCGGCGAAGCCGCGATCTCATACCTCAAACCTCTATGTCCTATTTGCTTGTTGCCATCGGTGGTGCTCTCGGAAGCGTGCTGCGATACTTCCTCTCCTTGGTGATTTCCAAGGCGGCTGGATTCCCGTGGCCCACGTTTGTCGCAAATGTTCTCGGTTGCCTTTGCATCGGGATTTTCTCGGGACTCTTCCTCAAGTGCGGAACGCTTTTGCCGAACCTCAAACTGTTTTTGGTGACGGGCTTTTGCGGAGGCTTTACCACTTTCAGCACTTTTGCCAACGAAAACCTTGCGTTACTGCAAAGCGGAAAAATCGGGATGTTCGCGATTTACGCTATTTCGAGTTTTGCCATCGGCATTGCCGCATGTGTCGCTGGATTATACCTCATGGGCTTTAACCGCTAAAGAATTGTTATAATTGATTGGTATTAACAGTAACTAATGACTATCAACTATTAACTGCGACTATACTCAAACCTCATACCTCAAAGTGCCGTAGGCACGACCTCAAAGCTCTAACATGCAACTGAACGAACAAAATATTTTAAGTGCTTTGCGTGCGGTCCAAGACCCGGATTTGCACAAGAATATCGTTGAACTAAACTTTGTTCAAAATTTGAAGATTGAAGGAACTGACGTTTCCTTTGATTTGCGCCTGACGACTCCAGCGTGTCCGATTCGCGACCGCTTCAAGGACCAGTGCATTGCCATTGTGAAGTCGCTCGGTGCAACGAACGTCGAAGTGACGCTGACTTCTTCGCAGGGCCGCGTGGGCGATGACAATTCTGCCGCAAAGGCTCCGCAGAATTCCCACATCGGCGAAGTGGCGCATGTGGTTGCGGTGGCAAGCGGCAAGGGCGGTGTCGGCAAATCGACAGTGACGGCGAACCTCGCCATGGCGCTCAGCCTCTCGGGAGCCCGCGTGGGGATTCTTGACGCTGACATTTACGGTCCAAGCATGGGACTCATGTTCGGGATTGATAAGGCTCCGCAAGTATTCGAAGACAATACGATTGCGCCTGTCGAAGCGAAGGGCGGCATCAGCATCGTCTCCATGTGCATGTTCGCGGACTCTGACAAGGCAACCATTTGGCGTGGGCCGATGGTTTCGCAGATGATTCAGCATTTCATCCATCATGTGCGCTGGGGCAAGCTCGACTATCTGCTTGTTGATTTCCCTCCAGGAACGGGTGACATCCAGCTTACGCTTACGCAGAACTGCCCGATGGCTGGGGCGGTCGTCGTGACGACTCCGCAAGAGGTGGCTCTCGCGGACTGCCGCAAGGGGCTTGCCATGTTCGATAACGTAGGCGTTCCGGTCATCGGCGTCGTCGAGAACATGAGCTATTTCATTTGTGATGAATGCGGCAAACATCACAACATATTCCCTGCCGGTGGCGGTCAAAAAATTGCTGAGACATGGGGCGTGCCGCTTATCGGTAAAGTCCCGCTGGAACCCGCTGTTGCTGGTTGTGGCGACGAAGGGACTCCTGCCGTGCTCCGCTACCCGAACTCCGAATCGGCGAAAGTCTTTATGGACTGCGCCGAAAAGATGGTGCGTACGCTTGCTGTATTTGAATCGGAGGGCAATGGAATCCTCAAAAACTTCAATTACGATTTCGAACAGCTGCCTGTGGAGGAAGTATGATCCAGCCCAAGAAAATTTTCAGAACAAAAGAGGGCAAGCTCGGCTTTGAATGGAACGATGGGACTCGCAGCGCATGTGATGTTCGCTCGCTCCGTTTAGCTTGTCCGTGCGCGCTTTGTGTCGATGAACATTCCGGTGAAAAAATTTTGGACGATTCGACTGTTCCCTTGGATGTGAAACTCGAAAAAGTCCAATCTATAGGCCGCTATGCCGTTGGACTTTCCTTTAGTGATGGTCATCGTTCGGGAATTTACCCATACGATAAACTCAAGGAATTGACGAAATCAGCATAAAAAGCCATATTTGAAAAGTCAGGAGCGGTTTTGCTCTCGACAGAAGGTGTTGTATTTATGAGTGATTTTAACGAAGCTCTTTATTTTCGTGACTTGAATAGGTATCCTACGTTGACTCCGCAAGAGGAATCGGCGTTGTTGAAAATTATCAAGAACGGTGAAACCGAAGAAATTCGAAAGTCTGCCTTGCAGCGCCTTATTCGTGGAAACCTTCGATTTGTGGTGAGTGTCGCCCGCAAGTATCAGGGTCGTGGTCTTTCGCTTTTGGACTTGATTAACGAGGGGAACTTGGGGCTTTTCAAGGCGGCAAAACGCTTTGACATGGACAAGGATGTGAAGTTCATCAGTTACGCCGTGTGGTGGATTCGACAGTCTATCCAGAAGGCTTTGTTTGAACAGGTGGGGGCAGTCCGTATTCCACCGAACAAACTTGCTCTCGTGAACCGCTTCAAGCGTGCTTTGATGCAGAATGGTGGCGATTACGACAAGACCATTTCGATGGAAGAATTCTCCGCTTACGAACGCGACATCGTCGAAGTCATGGAAAAAATCGTCGATATTTCGCTCGATGCACCGATTGGCGATGATGCCGGTGTTTCTAGTGCGGATTCCGTGAGTACGCTTATGGACGTGCTCGGCAGCGATGGCAATCAGGACGAGGACATGGAACGCGAAGAACGCCGTAAACTCATTCAGGAAACCTTGTCTTCCCTTCCGCAGCGCGAAGAAGAAATCCTCCGCATGTTCTACGGCCTCGATACGGTCGAAGATACGACTCTCAAGGATATTGGCGAAGATCTCAAGCTCAGCCGTGAACGCGTGCGACAAATCAAGAACAAGACCTTGCGTCGGTTGCAAAAGAGCAAGGAACATAAAGAAAAACTGGCCGACTTTTTGGAACTTTAATTGGAAGTCTGATGGCAAATTCTTCATCTGCGTCTCGTGCAGCTGCGTACCTTTTCCTAGTGGTTTTCTTTGGGGCGTTGGCCGCTTATGGTGGATATAAACTTTACAATAAATACGGCCCCTCAAAGACTGTTGTAGAAGAGGTGCCTTTTGGTCTTGACGCCGGTACGTCGATTCCGAACGGTGATGCCCCGAATTTTAAAGCAGATGTGGAACGACTTCCGGTGCAGGCACAGGCAGAGCTTCGTCGAGCAGGGGAACTTTCTCGCAGCGGGGCATCCAAGGCCGCTTACGAAATTTACGATGCGCTGGTCCTTCTTTATCCGAATGTCGATGCGGCGGTGTGGGGCGAAGTCAATACGTTGTTCGGTATGGATTCTGTAACGGAGACCATGCGTGACCGTGCGGATATTTTAATGGGGCGCCTCATGAACCGTTACCCGAATACGGGAATTAGCTTCTATCTGGACAGCCGCAAGTCGCTTTTGGCCGGTAATTTGACGGTGGCGACAGAACTTGCAAAAATGGCGAGTTCCCGAGCTCCTTCCATTTATGAAATCCGGTTGTGGTACGCTGAGCTTCTGCACAAGAATTCAAATATGAAGGAGGCCTCAAACGAATGCCGTGCGGCAGTCAGCCTTTCGGCAGGGGACTCGCAGCGGGCGTTCGAGCTTTTGGCAAAGATTTATCATGATGCTGGCGTGTTGGATAGCGCTTCGATGGTGGTCGATTATGCTTTGACGCAGTTCCCGCTTTCTTCGGAATTGTTGCTTTTGCGGGGCTACCTTGCAGAATACAACGGCAAGTTTGATGTGGCCGAAAAAACGTACCAGCGCATTATCGCGTTCCACCCTGATTATGAAAAAGCGCGCCGCGCGATGGCGACTATTGGCGAAAAATCGGCTCCCGGAAAGGATAGCTATGCCGGTTCCGCCAGGGACCGTGCACAAGTCGCATGCGACATTCTTTCACCGTTGGTCGAACGGTACCCGGAAAACTTGCCGCTTCGCGAAGCTCTTGGAATTGCTTATCTGAAGAATCACATGTTCGACAGGGCTCGTAGGGAATTCAACTACATTGTGAAAAATGATCCTGAATATCCGGATATCAAAGTCCGTCTTTCCGAGGTAGAACAAGCCCGCAGGGTCGTTATCGAGGAATTCAATAACGGACTAACTGCGAATTTGACACGAGCTGTCGATAGTCTCCGCGAAACGATGGCCCCGGAACAGAAACATGATTTTTCGACAAAGTTAGGCCATTACCTTGTCCGCTACGGTGCTCCTTCGCAGGAATTCTTTAAAAAGTACTCGATGACGAATTTTAAACAAGTTAGACGTTTTGTCTGGCAGGAATCCTTTTTTGAATCCCCTTACCAGCACACCTATACGGTCGTCTTTGATTCGTTGAACCGCTTTAGGGAAGTTCACGTGTCGGTCTATGATTCTTCATCGACTTCGAATCATTTGGGCGTTGCTCCCGAAATATTCACTCGCTTGGTGAAGCAGAATACAAGAATTTCCGGTATCGGCAATAACACGGGCGAAACGGTTTGCCGCGATGACTTGGTCATGGATGCTGTGGTCTGGGAAACCCGCGACAATTTCGAAATTTTGGCCCGTATCGTCGGAAAACCTGCCGAAGTACGTATGGTTCGGTTGGACCACAGCTCTTTACCGCCATCAGGCATGAAACTTTGCGACTATCTGCCGCTTCTCATGGAATTTTAAAACTGTAAATTTGTATTTTGTGTCTATATGCATTTCGGTCGTTTGATAGCTTTGTTCTTGTTCGTCGCATTGTTGGATGGGTGCACCTGTTGCGCCTATTTGAACCACATGTTCAATGCAGAACGCCTCTACGAAGAAGCGACAGAACTGCGTACCGCACGTTTGGATAGCATTCCCGATGAAACGCAGTCTTATCCGGGTAGCGAAGAATCGCAAAAGTACGAAAAGATCATCGAAAAAGGTTCCCGCGTGCTGGAGCGTTTCCCGAATAATAAAAAACGCACTGCCGAAGCAGTATTTCTCATAGCTGAATCCTACAGGCATAAAGGTGATTGGCCGAAGGCGATTACCAAGTACGATGAGTACGAACGTTATTTTGCCGACAATGATTCCATGCGGACTGTCGAATACCAGCGTGCCTACTGCCTTTACCGCAATCAGGAATACAATATCAGCCGTTTTGCGTTGGAACCTGTAGTGGCTTCCAAGGATCATCCTTATTATTTCCAGGGCTTGAATCTGCTTTCACTTTTGAATGAAAAGTCCGAGATTCCCGAACAGGCTATTGCCGCTCTGGAGGCTTTGCTTGCCGATAAGAACGGTACCCCGTACATGAAGGGCAAGGCCCATTTCCGTTTGGCAGGTCTTTATTTTAAAATGGAAGAATGGGACAAAGCCCATGAACATTACAATGCGAAGGAAATTGAAAACTTGAACGACCGCGAACGCCAAACGGCGGGCGAACAGTCGGCGGAATGCCTTGTGAACAAGAAGGAATATCTCAAGGCGGCAGATGAATTTAAGGCTCTTTACAAGGTCGAGGCTTACGAAAAGCAGCGACCGACCTATCTTGTCCGTATAGGCGAGAATACGCTTTGGGCTGGACGTGATGCCGATGCCTTTGTCATTTTCAATAAGGTCAATACGGAATATCCAAGGTCAGAACCCTCTGCTCGCAGCTATTTCAATATGGGTGATTTTGAGCAGACCAAAAAGCTGGATTATGAACTTGCTATGTCTTATTACGACAGTAGCTATATTGCACGTTCTATCAGCGAATACGGCCTAAAGTCTCGTGAACGTCGCAAAGCCTTGAGAAACCTGGTTTCGATGCGAGACCGTAACGAAGAAGTTCTGGAAAAGAATAAAGATTCCATCCCGGACATGAAGTCTTTCTTCAAAACGGAATTCATGATTGCGGAACTTTTCTTGCTCAAACTCTCTGAAGCGGACAGTGCGATTGCAAGACTCACGAACGTGATTGAAAAATCAGACGATACGGCGAGTGTTATGCGTGCTGCGTACGCAAGAGCGTTTATTTATGATGAATTCTTGCATGACCCTGATACCGCCGAGGAACTGTATAAGGAAATTATTGAAAAATATCCGAATACGGATTATGCAAAGCAGGCCCAGACGAACTTGGGCATGCATGTTACGGTGAAAACGAATGAAGACATTGCTCGTGACCGTTATATGGTTGCTGAAAGTCTGTGGACCGTTGCTTCGGAGATGCCGGTCAGCAAGATGGAATTGGTAGATTCTGCGTATGCGACCGCTTTTGCTGCGTTTGATAGTTTGTACAGAGAATATCCGCATACACAGTCTGGTGTTCAAGCGCTTTACATGAAGGCTGTTTATTTCCAGATGAATCCGGAACGCATTGACAGTGCTGTTGCTGTTTATCGCAATCTTCGCGATAACTACAGCCAGACTCCGTGGGGCAAGCGAGCGGTTTATCTTTTGAATACGCGATCGACTATAACAGATGATGAATTGGCTCGTTTGCGCACTCGTACCGCCAAGAACATTGAAAATCTTGAAAGAAAGTCTAAGCAGTATTACGTCGAACTGAACGAAACGCCCGAAGAAAAGAAATCTGAGATTATCAGTAAAGAAGACGAGATTCTTGAGAATACATACAACAGCATGTACGATTTTGAGTAGGTATGTATGTTTCCCCGAATCTTTGTTGTTTTGCTTGTGTGTATGTCGTTTGTCTGTTCGGCATGCGGTTCGTCTGGCTCGCATCGCAAAGGCTACACCCGCGTAACATCGACAAAGCCGCGTACTGAAAAAGTAAAGGTCGGTTACACGTTTTCGGGGGATGCCAGTTTTTACGGTAAAGGATATGATGGCAGGAAAACTGCCAGTGGCGAAATTTTTGACCGCGATGATTTCACTTGCGCTCATAGGACGCTCCCGTTCGGAACAAAGTTGAAAGTGGTACGCGACAAGACGGGGGCATCTGTCGTCGTGCGTGTCAATGACCGTGGTCCTTATTCGAAAAAGCGTGTGTTGGATTTGAGCGAAGCGGCGGGCAAAGCTCTTGGACTCGAAAAAGCCGGACATGCGCAAGTTACTGTGACTGTTATTGAATAAATTTTTTTTCAAAAAATTTCAACTACTGCTCAAAATGTCAGCTTTTGACATTCTACGATTCTATATTAGTGCTCGTAAAGACACTAATGACCCAAAAGGTATTAATATGAATCGCAAAATGATAAAGAGAAGTAAGCATGTAGTCGAAATTTCGGAGCAGTCCCAGTGGGAACCATCTCCGTGGGATTCCGGCTTTTCCATTTTCAAACGCCGCATTGGCGAATTGATGCAGTTGAACGGCAGCGATGATTCTGCCTTAGACGATGATGATTTGATGCCTTATTACCGCATGGGCGAAAGCGAAACGTTTGTACTCTCCGCCCTCGGCTGTTCCGGGTATTAATTGTCCTTGTGCGTCATCATCCTCGAAGCAGTCATTCTCGACCGAAGGGAGTGAATCCACGCGTTCTCGTCATGCAGTCATTCTCGGAGCGAAGGGGGGGAATCCATGCGTTCTCGTCATGCAGTCATTCTCGACCGGAGGGCGGGAGTCTATGCGATATCGGACTGCAGCCATTCTCGG
>Ga0129307_1002861_pt1 | contig 12257 bp, 7 predicted proteins | sample P1105metagenome_FD_94437 | JGI IMG/M metagenome (GOLD analysis project Ga0129307, IMG submission 94437) | Capybara group fecal microbial communities from Wisconsin, USA - P1105 metagenome | ecosystem: Host-associated > Mammals > Digestive system > Large intestine > Fecal | place: USA: Wisconsin... | reverse complement strand
GGAAGCTTACAAGGCTGAGAGAAACAAATAAATCATCAGACGGGATTCCGATGAAATGAAAACAAACGGCCATGCAGTGAAGCTGCATGGCCGTTTTGATGCTGTGAAAGCCGGTGAGCCAGGCCCGAAGGGCACAGACGGCACCTTGGTTTGGCGGGGCGTGTTCAGGTCCCCGAGAGAATGTGCAGGGTCCGGATCTCCGCCGAGGAGACGGAATCGTTGAGCTGAAAGGCCAGTGCTTCGGTCTCCGCCGGCGCAAGCCCGAAGCCTTCCGCGGCGCGCCGGGTCAGGTCTTCGGAAAGCCCGGCAAGGAGCGCCGGAAGCGCGTTTTCATCGGCGGTGAAGACGGCGGAGAGCCGCCCGGCCATAGCTGCTTCTCCGGGAAGCTCCCGGAGCGCACGGAAGAGCCACTTGTCATAGGGCATATATCGGCTGTGCAGAAGGAACAGTAGATGGGCGGCAGCCTTTATAAAGGCGGTGGCCTCCAGTCTGGCGGCTTCCCCTTCCCCGCGGCCGATGGCGCGGGGGCAGTTGTAGAGCCCGCTCTGCTTCATGAGGACCAGTGCTCCGGCCGCTTTTTTCCTGCGGATGTCTTCCGGAAAACGGCTGAGCCGCTCCCGGACCTCTGTCATCAGGCCGGAGGGATCGTGAAAGATCTTTCCGCTGCACGCTTCCAGGAGCAGCTGCTCCGGAACCCGCAGCCATTCCCGTAGGCTGAGCTCACCGCGCGGATGGCCGCAGCGCTCCGTAAAGAAGGCATCTGCACGGATCACGCCCATGCGCCTGCCGCCGGACGGCTGGATGTAGCTCCGTTTCAGGCCGAGGAATTCGCCGGGGAGCTTTCCGTAGGCGCGGCTGAGCTGAAATTCCGACTGTCTGCCGATGAATGGCAGGCGGTCTTCGCGTTCCTCATCGCTTCCTGCAATGAAGATGCAGAAACCGGGCTCAAAATCGTGGTCCCGGGAGACCGCATCGTCATATCCGAGGCATTCGGAGCCGCTGCCGCAGAGCCCCGCGGCAAGATAAGGCAGAAGGGCCGGGAATTCCCGCTCCAGCATCTGCCTGCCATAGGTCTCAAAATATTGCTCAGAAAGCTCAAGCCCTTTCATAAATGTCCTTTGCCCGCTTAAGAAGTATATCTTTATATTCGTTATAGCCGTAATGTCCAAAAACAGGAGCGCATTTTTCTATTATAAACGCATAATTTCCATCATATACATTGCTTTTGTCTTCCAGGGCAGCCCTGGCGTTCTCCAAACGATCCCGCAGTATTTCCGGTGAAGCGCCGCGCATGGCCTGAAGGTCGGCCAGATTCAGCCAGGTGATGGCCTCTTCCCCCTTGGCGCGCTCTCTTTTGGCGAGCACGGACAGAGCCTTGCGGAAAGCGCTTTCTGCCTCGTCAAGCCTGCCGAGGTCCATCAGCGTCAGCGCCATGTTGTTCTGCAGGGCGGCCAGGCGGCCGTCATGGTCCGGAAGCAGCGCTTCATAGCAGGCGGAAGCCTGCTCAAAGAGCGCGATGGATCGTTCCGGCATAGAGAAGGCCTTGCAGACGGTGGCGGCGTTCACAAGGGCGGTGCCCCAGCTGACGGTGTGCTCAAGCCCCAGCGTTTTCCCAAGCTCCAGGGTGCGCTCCATGTTCATCAGCGCGTCTTCTTTTTTGCCAAGCTTGCGGCAGAGCCCCATGAGCTCGTTGCGGAGGGTGAATTCATCCCTTCTGTCCTGTCTGGAAAGGGCGTCCCCGATCCAGTAATGCAGGTGCCGCTCCGCGCCAGCATAGTCGTTTCTGCCCAGATAGGCATCCAGTTTTTCAATGATGCGTTCCGTGTCCATCTTTCCTCCGTCTGTGCCGAAGCTGTTTCAGCAGCATCATATCACAGAATCGGAAGGATGGCATCAAAAAGACAGCGATGCTTCCCGCCGCCCGCCTGCGCCTGCATTTGCTGAAAGCCGGCGCCTGTGATAAAATGAAAACCCAGCCGAAAGGAGGAGCCATGAAGCTTTGCAGCATTGAGGCCCTGGAGCGCCTGGGCGCAGTCAGGGCTTTTTATACGACAAAAGAGGATTGGGCCTGGAAATATGAGCAGCCGGAGGCGGCGGACAACTACCGGCAGCTGGCGCTGACACTGGGCATCCCCGGGGAGCGCATGGTCAAAACCAGACAGACGCACACGGCAGACGTACGTACGGTCAGCGGACTGAACGGCGGAGAGGGCGTGCTTTTCCCCGCACCGGAAAAACCCTGGGATGGGCTGGTGACCAACGAGCCGGGCCTGCTTCTGATCAGCGTGGAGGCGGACTGCGTGCCGGTCTATCTTTACGATCCGGAAAACAGGGCCGTCGGCATGCTGCACAGCGGCTGGCGCGGCACCGCGTCGGAGATTTCCGCCAAAGGCCTTGAAGAGATGAAAAAGAGCTTCGGAACGGATCCCGCAAAGACGTACGCGGCGTTCGGTCCCTGCATTTCCGCCGCCCGCTATGAGGTGGGAGAAGAACTGATCAAGGCATTTGCGCCTGCCTTCGCTGCGGATACGGAAAGGCTGTTCAGCCCGCTCGGAGGCGGGAAGTACCTGCTGGATATGAAGGCCGCCATCCGCATCACGCTGCGCAGGGCCGGAATGCCGGAGGCGCAGATCTTCGACAGCGGAAAATGCACCTGCACGGAGGAGGAGCTCTGCTCCTACAGGAGGACCCGCTCCACGGAAGAACGCATGCTGACCGGCATCATGCTGGACACGGAAAACTGAGAGAACAGGACAGGAGTGAAGACAGATGAGTCAGTTTACCAAGACCGCCATCCGCAGCAGTCTGATCAGGCTGCTGGAGGAAAAGCCGTTAAATAAGATCAGCGTCATGGACATCGCCCGGGACTGCGGCATCAACCGCAATACCTTTTATTATCACTACAGCGATATTCCCGCCCTGCTGGAGGAATTCGTCCGGGAGGAAAGCGATGCCATCATCCGCAAGTACCCCAGCATCGAGACCCTGGAAGAGGGCGTGAAGGCGGTGCTGGAGTTTGCCCTGAACAGGAAAACGGCGGTGATGCATATCTACCACTCCGTAAACAGGGAGGTTTTTGAGATGTATCTCTGGCGGGTGCTGGACTATGTGACGCGCAATTACCTGAAGACGATCCTGGGGGAGCGCAGCCTTCAGGAGGAGGATATGGAAACGATGGCCACCTCTCTGAAAAGCATCTGCTTCGGCTTTATCGCCGACTGGATGGAGAAGGACATGAGCGATGAGCAGCTGGGCACCTTCTCACGTTTTTGTGAACTGGCAAAAGGAGAACTGGAGGTCCTGCTGAACCGCTGCAGGAGAGTCTGAAGCCGTTTTTTGAGACGATAACAAAACCGTATTTTTGAGCATTTTTGGTCCTATGCCTAAATTTTGGGCATAGGACTATTTTTGTCCGTGTTAAGCGTATTTTGGCCTGATTATGATAAGGATGCTGATATATTTTTTCCAAAAAGGAGCAGACAGATGAAAGCGGGAACCGGAAAACAGATAGCCGCAGGCCTGATGGCGGCGCTGATGCTTGCGCAGCCGTGCATGTGCAGCTTTGCGGAAGAGGTCAAGACCTCCGGCAGAGAAGCGGAGTACGATGAGGCCTATTATGTGATGCTGGATCATTACGGGAACATCACGGACGGCAGCATCGTCAAAAGCTACAGTCTGAACGGACAGAAAGAGATCACGGACTACGGCACGTATGAGGCCGTGAACAATCTGACGGACTCCAGACAGGCGGAGATCGGAGGAGACGGCCTGCATTTTCGTTTTGAAGAGGAAAACGCCCCCAGACACTTTTATTATGAGGGCAAAAACAGGGAGATCTTTGCGGAGCTTCCCTGGGATATTACAGTCCGGTATAAGCTGAACGGCGTGTTCACGGAGGCGGAAGAGCTGGCAGGAAAGAGCGGGACGGCAGAGATCCTGGTGGATCTCGTTCCCAATGAAAAGGCTTCCGAATACGCCCGGTACAATTACACCCTGGAAACGGCGGCCCTGTTCAATCAGGACGACATCCTTTCCCTGGAGGCGGAGGGCGCCCAGATCCAGCTCATCGGCAATATCAGGACCGTGCTGTTTGTGGCCCTGCCCGGTGAAGAGCAGCACCTGAACATCAGGGTGGGTACCGATGACTTCAGCTTCGGCGGCCTGAATTTCCTGATGGTCCCCGCCACCCTGAGCCAGCTGAAGGAAGTCCGGAAGATTTCGGAAAACAAGGAAAAACTGGAAGACGATTATCATAAGATCTCCGACCGCGTGACCAGGATGCTGGACAGGCTGGATGACATGAACGCGGATCTGAACAAAACGGCGGACAGCCTGGACAGGCTGGACCGCGATACGAAGAACCTGGCGGCTGCCACAAGGCCGCTGGGGCAGGATCTGGAGAATGCCAGGCGCATGCTGAGCCGGTCCATGGACGTGCTGGATCCCATGCTGAAAGACGTGGTCTCCCTGAAGCTGGATCTGAGACGCCTGGGGGACGTGATCGATTATCTGCAGTCCGATCTGGGCGATGCGGATGACAAGCTGGACATGCTGTCCACCGTGCGCGACAGCCTGCAGGACACGGCCGATTCCATGAAAAACCTGAAAAACATCAGGCTCCAGGCCGAAGACATCGAGGGCAGCGTGGCCACTGCCCAACAGCTCAATCAGCTGTATCAGTATCAGTGCGCCATGGGCGCCATCGACCCCGCCAGGGTCACGTATGAGGCCTTTGTAACGGGCGTGCTGATGCAGAAAGGCTACGGCGCCGCAGAGGCAGGCGAAGCCGCCGCCAAGCTGGCCAAGCTGTACAGGCTCAGCAATGACGACCCCGGCAGCGTGGCAAGTCTGGGCCTTCTGGGAGACAGCATTGAGCAGATGTCCGGACAGCTCGCAGAGCAGCTTTCTGACAGCCTCGGTGCGCCGGAGGAACTGCTGCTGGACCTGAGATCGGTCCTTGGCAATGTGAGAGACTACCGGCAGCTGATCCGCGACCTCAATTCCGCGGGGACCGTGACGCAGCAGGCAGTCGTGATCAAAGGCCAGATGATCCTGGAGGAGGTGGAGGCCATGGAGCAGATCCTGGACGCCTACAGGCCCGAGGGAAGACAGCTGGCAGAAGACCTGATCAAAACGGCAGGCGCCGTCAGCGATACGGCCTATGATACGGGAGAAGTGCTGGGCGAGCTGTCCGGCAATCTCCGGAAGATGACCGACAGCGGGGACAATCAGGAACTCAGAGAGGTCAGGGAAGACATCAGCAGGATCATTGAAGATACCTGGGACGACTATACGGGCGATGTGAACAACATCCTGCTCATGGACCCCGAAGCGGAGCCCGTGTCTCTGACGGACAGCCGGAATCCGGCGCCCAGAAGCATACAGGTCATCATCCGGACCGCTGAGATCAAAGAAGAGAAAGCCGCAGAAGAAGAGACGGAAGCGCCCGCGGGCACAGGCGCGGATACGCTGGGCAGCAGGCTCAGCCGGATGTTCTCGGATATGGCGGATTCCGTGAGCGGCTTCTTTGCCAGGGGGTAAGAGATGCTGGAAAAGATTGCGGGACATCTGACCAAAAGTCCCTTAAGGACACTGACCGTCACTGCCGTCATTTTTGTGATGTCTGTCGTTGGTTTTCTGTCCACCAGGGTCAATTATGATATTCTGACGTACCTGCCGGAGGATCTTGAATCGACGCAGGGCATCGCCATTCTGGAGGATCCTTTCCGCATGGCCGCCACCACCATGCTGGTGGTGGACGACATGCCGGCCGCCTATACCAATGAGCTGGTGGATGAGATCAAGGACGTGCCGGGCGTGAACGACGTGGTGTGGCTCAGCAGCATGGTGGGCATTCAGCTGCCCAAGGAAATGCTGCCGGCGCAGCTCAGGGACGTGTTTTACTCCAACCGGGGCACCATGCTGCTCATCATGTACGACAAAGCCGCGGCGTCCGAGGAGACCATGCAGGCCATAAGCAGCATCCGGAAGCTGTGCAATCAGAAGTGCTTTCTTTCCGGTCTGTCCGCCATGGTGCGCGACACCAGGGATCTGATCAACCGGGAAATGCCCCGTTATGTGGGCCTTGCGGTGCTGCTTTCCATCGCGGCCATGATGCTGACCCTGGATTCCTATGTGCTGCCTTTTGTGCTGATCCTGAACATCGGCCTGGCGGTCGTCTTCAATTTCGGATCCAATGTATTCCTGGGCCAGATCTCCTACATCACCCAGGCCATTGCCGCCATCCTGCAGCTGGGCGTCACCATGGACTATTCCATTTTCCTCTATGACCGATACATGGAGGAATGCAGAAAGACGGAGGATAAAAAGGAGGCCATGGCGCAGGCCGTGATGGCCGCGTTCCGCTCCCTGGCAGGCTCCAGCCTGACCACGGTGGCGGGCTTTCTGGCCCTGTGCTGCATGCAGCTCACCCTTGGGCGGGACATCGGCATAGTCATGGCAAAGGGCGTTGTCATCGGCATCATCACCGTCATCACCGTCCTGCCTTCCCTGATCCTGCTGGCGGACAAATACATTGAAAAGACCAGGCATAAGCCCTTCCTGCCGGATTTCACGGCTTTCAACCGGGGTATCCTGAAGCTGCGCTATGTGCTGGTGCTGGCGGGCGTCCTGCTCATTCCCGCCGCCATTTATTCGCAGAATCATGTGAGCATGTATTACAAGATCGATGAGTCCCTTCCGGCAGACATGCCCTCCAAGGTGGCGTCCAGAAAGCTCAGCGAGGAATACAACATGGTGTCCTCGCACTACGTCATCCTGGGCGACGGCTTGTCCGATACCGAACAGACGGAGATGGAAAACCGCATCCGGGAGGTGAAGGGCGTCACCGACGTTTTCTCCTGCCATTCGCTGCTGGGCACCGGCATCCCGGACTTCTTTGTGCCGGAGGCCGTGAAGAACATGCTGAAGAATGACGGACATCAGCTGATGATGATCAACTCGAAATACGAGGTGGCCACGGATGAACTGGCGGAGCAGATCACGGAGCTGCGCGGCATCATCAAGGCTGCGGACCCGGATGCCCTGCTGACGGGAGAGGGCGTCATGACCAAGGATCTGATCGACGTGACGGCCGTGGACTTTAAGATGACCAATTACATCTCCGTGGCGGCCATCTTTGTGATCATTGCCATTCTGTTCAAATCGCTTTCGGTGCCGCTGCTGCTGGTGGCCGTTATTGAGCTGGCCATCTGCATCAATCAGGGCGTGCCGTATTTCACCGGTACGGAGGTGGCCTTTGTGGCGCCGACCGTGATCAGCGCCATTCAGCTGGGCGCCACGGTGGACTACGCCATTCTGATGACCACCCGCTTTGAGGAGGAACTGAAAAAAGGAGCGGACCGCAGGGAGGCCATCCTCACTGCCGCCCGCAGCTCGGATCCTTCCATCATTACCAGCGCGCTGGTGATGTTCTGCGCCACCATCGGCGTCTCCTTCATCTGCACCATCGACATGGTCAGCGCCATCTGCATCATGCTGGCAAGGGGAGCCGTGATCTCGGCCGTCATCAGCATCGTGCTGCTTCCTTCCGTGCTGTATCTCTTTGAGCCGCTGATCCGGCATACCACCATAGGCTGGAAGCGGGCGAAGAAAGGAGAGAAATCATGAGCCGATCATTTGGAAAGCTTTCTGCAGGGAAATACAGGGCCTTTGCGTTTCTGGCGGCGGCGTGTCTCGGCAGTCTTCTGCAGAGCGCTCCCGTGCTGGCGGAGCCTGTCGACGCCGTCCTGATCTATGTGGCGGAGCAGGATGCGGAGGACGGGAACGTCAATCCCGTGAGCGTCAGCGCCGGCTTCAGCCTGCGTTACGAGCTGGCGGACGTCAGCTTTTCACTTCCCTTTGAAAACTGGAAAGCGGGAGAGGAGATCGGGATCTGCGCGGTATTCAGGGCCAAAGAGGGCTATGAATTCACGGATGCCACCGATTTCCGGAGCTATTACATGGAGCTGCGTTCTCAGGAAGGCGATGCCTCCGTCCGAAGGGTCTGGTACGGATACAAGCCCAAAATGACGCTGAAGGCGCCCGAAGACATCGGATACGATGAGGAAGACCGCGTGAAGTGGGACAAGGTCGCCGGCGCGAAGCGCTACCTTGTCAAGATCTATGAAGACGATGAGCTGGTAAAGGTGCTGCGCACCAAACAGCGCTCTGCTGACATTTCCGAATACGGCGCGGACGGGCAGTCCGTGAGTGTGAGCGTCTATGCCCTGTCCTCCAATGCTGACGACGACAGCATCATGGAATCCGTGGAGATCTCCCTGGATGACAGCGTCGTGCACGGCAGCAATACCGTCTATGGCAGTTTCCGTAAGGCCGGCGGCCATAAGTACTTTCTGCAGGAGGACGGCGGCAAGGCCTATGGCTGGCAGTTCATCAACGGCAGCTGGTATTATTTCGATCCGAAGAGCGGCTATGCCCGCACCGGCTGGCTGCAGGATACGGACGGTCACTGGTATTATCTGAGGTCAAACGGAAAGATGGCCACGGGACTGATCGATGACGGAGGTTACAGCTATTATCTGCAGGCCGATGAAGGCGCGCCTTACGGCGCCATGGTGACTGGAGAGTATCATTTCGGCCCAGGCAGCGTGACCATGATTTTCAATGACGGCCGGGATCCTTCCGTGCCTCTGGGCGCCAGGATACAGTGATCAAAGGCAGAGAAGCAGCTCAGTCTGTTATGCAGCTTTGCAGGGAGCCTTCCATGGAGGAGGCTCCTTTTTATATGCAGAAATGAGTTTTTTGCCGCTTCCGGCGATTGGATGAGAAAAAATACGAATAAATCCTATTTCCCCTGTAAAAAAATGATTGACATAATGCAATACATCGTATAGGATATAGATGCAAAAATTATATACTCTATAGGAATTAAGCTATATCTTAATTGGGAAAGATAAAGGGCAGAGAGATGAGAAGAACGAAGAGAAGGGTCTTAAGTATCCTGTTAATGCTGGCACTCGTTTTCAACGCAGTGCCTGTTTCTGCGTATGCGGATCTTGCGGAAGGGGCCGGGAAAGAGATCGAAAATGTGATCGGAGAACCTTCCGAAGAGAAGGAAGAGACCGAAGCAGAGGAGACTGAAGCGGAAGAGACTGAAGCTGAAGAAACCGAGGCCGAGGAGACTGAAGCGGAAGAGACTGAGGCGGAAGAGACCGAAGCAGAGGAAACGGAAGCCGAAGAGACTGAGGCAGAGGAGACCAAGGCCGAAGAAACCGAAGCGGAAGAAACCGAGGCCGGGGAAACGGAAGCCGAAGAGACTGAGGCAGAGGAGACTGAGGCCGAGGAGACGGAAGCCGAAGAGACGGAAGCAGAGGAAACAGAGGCAGAAGAGACTGAAGCCGAGACTGAGGCGGAGGAGACGGAAGCTGAAGGGACTGAAGCAGAGGTGACTGAGCCCGCAGAGACGGAGGCAGAGACTGAAGCTGAAACTGTTCAGGAAACGGCCTCTGAGACCACGCCTGCAGAGACCATCCCGGAGACGATTCCTGAAACTGTACCGGAGACCACACCCGCGGAGACTGTTCCGGAGACCCTTCCGGGAGAGACCACGGCGGCAGCAGCCGGCGCAGGAGCGCCTGCGGTTTTAGAGACAACACCTGCAGTCCTGCCCATCGAATATCCTGAATTCAGCGCCTCAAAGACCATAGACGGCATCGAAGTGAGCGTCCATGCGGAAGAAGGCGTGTTCCCCAAAGGATCAAAGCTTTCTGTCAGGAAGCTCACTTCCGCTGCAAAGAAGCAGGCGGAAGAGGCCGTATCTGAGGTCAGGGAAGAGGGAAAGAACGTAGCGGTCAGCTACACCTTCGATATCAAGATCCTGGACAAAGAGGGCGAAGAAGTACAGCCCGAGGATGCAGGCCTTGTGAAGGTTTCCTTTAAGCTGAAGGAAGCCGGAAATGAGAACCTCGAGGGACAGATCTATCATCACAACGAAGACGGCGAAGCGGAAGCCCTTCCCACCGAAAACGGGAACGGGGAAGTGAGTGCGGAGACGCCGGGCTTTTCTTTCTACACCGTAGAATTCACCTACAACGAACTGCAGTATGTGCTGGAAGGCGGGGAGAGCATCGCTCTGTCTGATATTTTGGCGTCCCTTGGACTGAGCGGCGAAGTGAGCGCTGTGAAGGTCAGCGATGAGAGCCTGTTCAGCGCCGCAAAGGAAGACGGGGCGTGGGTCATTTACAGCCACAGGGCCTTCAGCAGCGAGGAGTGGATGAAGGTGAGCATCGGCGGCATCGTGTATGTGATCACAGTGACGGACGCGCAGGAGCCCGACATCGCAGGCGGCACCGTCGGCACCGTGAAATGGCGCATCGATGCGGAGGGCAATCTGACCTTCTCTGCCGGCACACTGTCCAGGCCGAGCACGACGCAGTGGCCCTGGTGGGGCATCAGCTCTCCCGTTACGAAAATCATTTTTGAAGGACCGATCACCTGCTGTTCCAGAATGGACCGTTTCCTTGAAAACATTGGTCATGTAACGGAGATCGAAGGGATCGAATATCTGAACACCTCCAATGTCACGGATATGTCGCATATGTTTAGCGCGTTGGGATGGCAGGGAAGCGGCATCTCTTCTCTGGACCTGAGCACGTTCGATACCTCCAAGGTCACCAATATGGCAATGATGTTCAGCGGCAGCAAGATCGGCGAGGTGGATCTGAGCAAGTTCAATACTTCCCAGGTGACGAACATGATAAACATGTTTTCCGACAGTGCGTTCCAATCCCTGGATCTGAGCAGCTTCGATACCTCAAAAGTGACGTCTATGGCGCATATGTTCTACAGGGCCTACATCCGGGAGGTGGATCTGAGCAGCTTCAGGACCCCCAGCCTCACAAGCATGTACAGAATGTTTGACGGATGCTACTTGCTGAAAAGCGCGGATCTGAGCAGCTTTGACACTTCCAATGTAACGACCATGAACCAGCTGTTCTGCGGATGCAATGCTCTGAAATCCGTTGATATCAGCAGCTTCAAAACCTCCAAGGTCACGGATATGTCCGCCATGTTCACCCGCTGCTATGGCCTGACCAGCCTTGACCTCAGCCACTTTGACACTTCAAGCGCAACGACCATGTACGCCATGTTTTATGAGTGCTCCGGGCTTGAATCGCTGGATGTGAGCAGCTTTGATACCTCGAAAGTAAAGAATATGAACGGCATGTTCGGCAGTATGCGGAAGCTGCAGGAGCTTGACATCAGCAATTTTGATACCTCTTCCGTTACGGATATGACTGTAATGTTTTCCGGAAGCACTGGCATCAGAAAGCTGGTTGTGGGAGAGAACTTTAAGAACAGGGCGATCGGAAAAACCATATCTGGAAAGAACGCCGAGAAGGCCAATCTCCCGGCCAAGATGTACAGGGAGAATAAGGTGCCGGTTTCCACAGGTTCATACAACGGCTACGTCCCGGACGGCGCAGGCACTTATCTGCAGGGCGCAGAGATCACATTCTTTCCGAACGGGGGAAGCGGAAGCTATTACAAGCAGCTGATCTTATATGGAATGCCTGAGCCCCTGATCCCCAACAGATCCAGCAATGCGCCGCTCACCTTCAATGGTTGGAATATGGCGTCCAACGGTACGGGAACAGCTTTCCGTGATGAACAGACGGTCGATTACAATGACTTCGGCGGCAATAAGTATCTTTACGCCCAGTGGAAAAAGGTCCTTGCACCTCCCGTCATCGGCTCCCTGACGAATCTGGCTTTATCCGAAGCGAAGCTGCCGGACGGCACAAGCCCGGACGGAGCCGCGCTGACCCAGAGCGGAAGCTTTAGCTTTGAAGCGCCTGAAGGGCTTAAGAGCATCACCGTGAACGGAGTCCCGGTTTCGCTGTCGGGAGAAAAAAATGTGATCAATTATCCTTACGGAGAGCTGAGCCTCGTACTTGACATCTCGACCAATACTGTCAGTTATGCGTTCCGCCTCGACAGGGCGGCCACGCACGTGAACACGGAAGATCTGACGGAGCAGCTTACAGTGGTCCTGACAGACCTCGAGGACCAGCAGTGCACGGGAGAGTTCCAGATCTATATCCAGGACGATGCTCCCATGGCAGAAGACCGGACCGTGAACGCAGACCGCAGCTATATCAGCGGAAGCGTCTCATTCAATTACGGGGCGGACGGCCCCGCAGCCGCCGGCGGCTTCAAATGGCTGGATGAGGCCGAGTCAGATCATGCCTATGTCTACCTGTATGATAATGGCAGGTATAATTACAGTCTGAAGG
>Ga0129307_1002860_pt1 | contig 12262 bp, 15 predicted proteins | sample P1105metagenome_FD_94437 | JGI IMG/M metagenome (GOLD analysis project Ga0129307, IMG submission 94437) | Capybara group fecal microbial communities from Wisconsin, USA - P1105 metagenome | ecosystem: Host-associated > Mammals > Digestive system > Large intestine > Fecal | place: USA: Wisconsin... | reverse complement strand
TGGGGTTATAGTGTAACCTGGCATCATCTGGGACTCCAGTTGTCTTTGAAGAAATATACGCGTAACTGAACAGTATCCGTTGTGATGAACAATTGGAGTACTGAGGCAAGAGAAATCCCAGGATCGGGGTTCAAATCCCTGTGACCCCATTTTTATATAAAACTATTTTTTTCAAAACTTTTAATTACTTTCTTGTTTATATTATCTTTCATGTCAAGTATTGTTTTTATAATGGGATTCAACTACGATTCAAATTGCTATTTGATTGATAAAAATATATTGGTTGATACCGGTGCAGGTCAAAATAAGGATTATTTGTTCTCAAAACTTCGTGAAAATGGTGTTGAAGCCGAAGATATTGAATTGGTTGTAAATACGCATTGTCATTTTGACCATATAGGTGGTAATCATTTCTTTCCAGATGCTAAAATTGCAGTTCATAAATTGGATGCAATTTCCATTAGAAATGAGGATACTTTAGGCACTTCAATGTCCGCTTTTGAGGGTGTTGACAATTCAAGGGTCGATATTGAGCTTGAAGAAGGAGATAAAATCGGAGATTTTGAAGTTATACATACTCCCGGCCATACCAGCGGCGGAATTTGTATGTGGGATGGCAAAAATTTAATTTCAGGAGACACTATATTTGCCGGTGGCGGTGTCGGCAGGATGGACATTGGCGGTAACTATCAGGACATGAAAAACAGCGTTGAAAAATTAATGAAATTTGACGTTAAAAATATCTATCCTGGGCATGGTCCGATAGTGGAAAGAAATGGAAAAGACCATATTAGGTTGTCTTATTCCTATCTATAATCTTTCTAATTTTCTAGATACTTTTTTCATTGTTCCTCTTCTAACAAGAATTGAAACTTTTTGTCCACGGCTGATGGTATTGTCTGGTTGTGGAATTACTAATTTTCCATTTTCATACATGGCGATGATATTATAATCTTTGGTAGGTGAAATGTCTTTATAACGTTTCCCAACAACTTTATCGTTGGTTATTGTCATTTCAATAATTTCCGCATCACCTTCACCAAGTGTTGTTAATTTGGATGCTGTTGGATTTGTTACAAATTGCGCTAAATCTCTGGCGGCACTTATTTCTGGGCTGATTACCCTATCAATCCCAACTTCTTTAAATGCTTCTTCGTGATCAGGATTACTTACACGTGCAATTATTGTTTCAACATCATATTTTCTAACTAGAATGCATGAAAGTAAGTTTGCTTCATCATTTCCAGTAGTTGCTATAAAATAATCAGCGTCTTCAATATTACTTTCTTCAAGTAATTTTGAACTAGTACCATTTCCGCAAATAACAAGTGCATCCAATTCAGATGCGACTTCTGCACATAATGTTTCGTCATTTTCAATTAAAGTAATGTCAAAACCTTCTTCAATCAATAAATTCGAAAGAGCAAGCCCAACACGACCTCCTCCCATAATAATTGCATACATCTAATCGCCTCATTAACAATTAATAATCAATATTTATTTTATGTTAATATAAATTTATCTTTTGAAAATTTCGAAGATTGCTCTTAATGTGATTAGCACAGGGTATATTTCTAATCTTCCAGTCCACATATTAAATATGCTAATTAACTTTAATGGGGCTTCAAGACCAAAATCAATTTCTCCTAGCGTTAAACCTACATTCCCTTGAATAGAAATAGTGTCGAATAGACTATTGAATGGGTCATGACCATATAAACAGAATAAAGACCATGTAATTAAAATGCAAATCAGATACAGGGTTATATAGTTTCCACTATCGCCAACGACCTTTTCGGATACTTTTGTATTTGAAATTTTTATTGGAACGACTCTTCCTTCGGGAGATAAAATTTCACGGATGTGCTTATAGATTCCTTTAAAGAAAATAATGACTCTTGAAAGCTTGATTGCACCTACAGTTGAACCGCTTGAACCGCCAACTAACATCAGGCCCATTATGCATATCAAGACAAATGATGGCCACCCAGCCATTATTTCCGCCCCTTTAATACTTGATCCTGTTGTTGTTGCAGCGGATACTACTGTAAATAGTAAGTCCATAGGGATTATGTTTGATGCAAAGTAAAGCATTAATGTGACAATTGCTATTACGGTTATCATCACTTTAAATTGCAGATCATGAAACAATGATTTTCCTCTGGTTTTGATAACCTTGTAATGCACTAAAAAGCTTGTCGCTCCAAGAATCATTAATATGATTGATATGAAATAAATCACATCGCTTTGGTAATATCCAATGTTTGCATTCTTGATGCTCATTCCGCCGGTTGATATGGTTGTGAAAGTATTGCAAACAGAATCGAAAAGGGGCATTCCTGCAAGCAAATATAGAATAATTCCAAAGGTGGTATAAATCAAATAAATCCTTATGGTATGCTTTAGGGTTGTTTTGATACTTGGCTTTAATTTTTCTTCCCGTGCCTCTGATTGGTATAATTTTGAAGAAGAGGTTCCCGGTCTTGTTAAAATCGCAACAATCATAACGATTATCCCTAAACCTCCAACCCACTGTTCAAGTGATCTGAAAAACAATATGCTGTGGGGTAGAATTTCAACATTTTGATAAATTGTCACTCCACTTCCGGTTAAAGCGGACATGCTTTCAAAGACACCATTTACCATGCTCAAATCGCTTACCATCAGCATGACAAGTCCTCCTATGATACTTGCCCATAACCAAGCCAATGCGGAGATTATCATCCCATGTTTTAATCGCATTTTTCGTGAAGAATATTTGTCAAATGCTTTTATGCAAATGTATCCTAGAATTATTGATATTAAACTAGGCACTATAAATCCTAAAAAATTAAATTCGAGATATAGCAGGTCAACAATTATTGGGATAAGGCATAACACTCCTATTCCAATCATTATCATCCCGGAATTTCTGACTACTATAAATAAGTCAGTTTTGTTAATATATCTCATATAGTGTAAATATTGAATAAATGTCTATATAAATTTATAAGTATTAAAAGATTAAATTATTATTAAGATGGATAAAAAATCAATATTTTTCTTGGGTATAAGTATTCTAATTCTTATAATAATGCTGTGGTTTGTAGGAATAGATAAGGTTATAGATGCTTTAAAATTGGCTAATATGACTTTACTACTTTTAGCTTTGCTTGTTCAGGTCTTTCTTTATTTCTTGTATACTTTGCGCTGGCAAATACTTAATAAATTGGCAGATATGGATGTGAGTATTAAAAAATTACTTCCAATGGTTTTAGTGGGTCTTGCTGTTAATAATATTACTCCGTCCGGACGTGGCGGTGGAGAACCTGTAAGGGCATATATTTTATCTAAAGAAAATGAGGAATATCATTTTGAAGAATCTTTAGCAACTGTTGTCACGGATAGGGCTTTGGATACACTTCCATTTGTCTTATTGGCGGCGATTACCATCGCATCCATGGCTTTATTTTTTAATTTTGATTTATGGTTGATTGTGGTAATGGTTGCAGCGGTTATAGCTATCATTATCATTTTGGCCGTTCTTATTTATATGTGTATCAATATAGAATTCGGTAAAAGAGTTGATGGATGGATTATCGGTATTGTCAGACGATTTTATAAGAAAAATTCTGAAAAATTGGAAAATCAAATTCATAAAGCAATTTTTGGTTTTCAGGATACCATGAAATTGTTGATTTCCAATAAAAAAGGTTTAATTTACACTCTTTCATTATCATTTTTCATATGGTTTTTAGAAATCTTCAGAGTTTATTTGGTGTTTTTAGCATTTGGCGCTAATGTTAGTTTCATTATTATTGCAGAGGTATTCATTGTATCCTCCTTGGTTGGCATGATTCCTCTTCTTCCTGGAGGTCTTGGCGCTATCGATGGGACAATGATTCTGATTTTCTCAACTGCTGGTGTTTCTCCATCCATAAGTGCTGCTGCCACCGTTATTGAAAGATTAATTTCATTTTGGCTAGCAACAATTTTGGGCATGGTAATTTTACCGTATTACGGATCATCAGTTTTAGATAAAATTTCGTTTAGTTCATCTGATGAAATAGAAGAGTCGTCTGATGATAGTGATGAATAAGGGGCAGTAATATGGTTAATTCTAGCCAATCCAAGCGAATTTTTTATTTTGATGCTTTGAGGGCTGTGGCTATTCTTTTTGTGGTTTTATTGCATGTTACTGGCCATCTTGGCGAGATGATGAATTATAATGTTTCCACCATCTATTCATTCAGCGGTTTATTTGAAACATTCGGAAATAATTTTTTCAAAATAGGTGTTGATTTGTTTTTCATGTTGTCCGGCGCTTTACTGCTTGGACGTGATTGGGATATCAGAGGTTTTTTATCTAAAAGAATTCCACGCATTGCGAAGCCATTTGTATTTTGGTCATTGGTATTTTCTGTAATGCTATTTGTTGTTTCATATGTTATTCCAAGCCTAAATCTTGTTGACCAGCATGGAATTTACGGATTTTTAAAGGTGTTTTGGGACACATTAATGTTTAAGGCTCCGGGGTCTGCAGTATACTGGTTCTTCTGGACGATGTTGGGCGTGTATTTGGCCATGCCTATATTGAACAAATGGATTAAGCATTCCGAGTTGTCTGAGTTGGAATACTTTTTGGTTCTTTGGATTGTTTCAACATTATTTGACTATACTCTAATGGTTGAATGCCCTGTAAAATTATCTTATTTTACAAGCCCATTCGGTTTGGTGGTTTTAGGTTACTATCTAAGGTATACGGAAAGGAAGGTATTTAACAATGTCCTCATTGCCCTGGCTTTAATTATAGTTCCCGCTATTGTGATGTTTGTTTAGTCATGTTCTGTTGTGGATACGAATATCCTGTTCACGTTTCATAGGTATGCAATTTTACCTATAATCGAAGTTATTGGAGTATTCTGTCTGTTTAAGACAAGCAAATATTTAAATAACCCTAATGATTTCATTAAAAGGTTCGTTTCATCAATTGCAATGTGTAGTTATGGAATGTATTTGATTCATAGTCAACTTATTATGGTATTTAGAAAGGTTTTGCACGTATCATTTAACTTCACTATTGACTATCTAATACTATTCTTCGTTGGTTTCATCTTATCGTGGTTTATAATTTACATACTGTCCAAAATCCCATATGTTAATGAATTTGTTGGCGTTAAATAATTCAATTCTTTTAAAATTTTCCATTCTTGAACTAAATAGAAAACTTTATTTTAATTTATAATCATAAATTCTATTATCACAAAAAATTAATTTTTTGTAAAAATTATGGTGAAAATATGGAAATTAATGGTGTAGAAATTAAAGAAACTTACGCAGAAGGTTTTGGAATTAAGGTAACTAGAATATTAGTTACTGCAGCAACTCAAGAATTAGCAAAAATCGCAGCAACTGAAGCTACCGGTTACGGAACTTCTGTTATTGGATGTCCTGCAGAAGCAGGTATTGACTGCTTTGTACCAGCAGATGAAACTCCTGATGGAAGACCAGGTTATGCAATCATGATTTGTCACGCTGGTAAAAAAGCACTTGACCATGAATTAATGGAAAGAATCGGTATGTGTATTTTAACCTCTCCTACCGCAGCAGCATTCAACTTACTTGATTCAGAAGATGTCTTAAAAACTGGTTTCAAACTCAAATACTTCGGTGACGGATTTGAAAAAGACCTTGAAATTGCTGGAAAAACCGTACACTCCATTCCAATCATGTCCGGTGACTTCTTAGTTGAATCCACATTCGGGTTCAAAGATGGTGTTGCTGGAGGAAACTTCTTCATTTTAGCTAAAGATCAAATGACTGGTGTTAAAGCAGCTCAATTAGCTGTTGCAGCAATTGCAAATGTAGAAGGCGTCATCACTCCATTCCCTGGTGGTATGGTTGCATCTGGTTCCAAAGTAGGATCCAATGAATATGCATTCTTACCAGCATCCACTAACGAAAAAATGTGTGTAACTTTAAAAGATGAAGTTGACTCTGACATTAGAGCAGATGCTGACGGTGTATTCGAAATAGTTATTGATGGTGTAGATGAAGAATCCGTAAAAGCAGCTATGAAAGCAGGTATTCAGGCAGCTTGTGCTGTTGATGGAGTACTTGAAATTTCAGCTGGTAACTTCGACGGTAAATTAGGTTCCTACATCATGAACTTACATGATTTATTCTAGAGAGATTTTCTCTCTTTTAATTTCTTTTTTTATAAAAAATAATTTTTTAGATTTCTTTTTTAGTTATTTTGGCTATTTCTTTATTTGTTAGGTTTATTCCAATTATTTCATCTATTTTCTCTAAATCTTTTGTGAGTTTTTTGAAGGTTGCCCTATCAGGACCTGAAATTAAATGTGAGTGGATATTGTTCACAGTTTTATATAGGTTGTCTAAAGCTTGTTTCGCGTCGGGATGTGTTTTTAGATAATTATGGTATTCTTTGCCGTCTGCAAATTCTATAGCTTTTATTTCACGTGTAAGTGGGGTTTCAATTCCAGGCAGGTGATATTCGATATTTTCTAGTGTACATCCATGCTTGGATATTATTTCAAATTCATCAAGGATTTCATCTGATGTGTGTCTTACAGTGATTTTTAAAAGATGTGGCCGGGTTGACTCAAAATACAAGTCCTTTCCTCCGATTATTTCGGGAGATACGACTTTATCGGCGCCCGCTTTTTTAAGTCTTGAAATGTTTTCTGTTTTGCTTGCGCGTGATACAATCCATGCATTAGGGCTTGCTTCGCGTATGGTCAGAACAATAAACAAGTTACTTACATCATCGCCTGTACTTACTATAACACTGTTGCATTTATCTCCTGCAAGGTGGAAAATTAACTCATCTTCAGTCGCATCCTTGTGAATTGAAACTACATTCTTTTTTTCTTCAATGCGGTCATATGCTTCCTTATCTTTTTCAATAACAATCACGTTTTGGTTTCTTTGGGTTAATTCATCAAGCACTATTTTTCCAACTCTTCCGTAACCGCAAAGAATATAATAGTCATCCATGTCTTTTATAGATTTCATTTTCTTAGCTCCTATAGAATATAATCTCATTTTTTCCTGGAAATTTGCCAGCATTATATTAAATACATATGCAAGCAATGCAACACCGCCAAGCGCTAATGTTGTTGCAAATATTTTTTGAATTCCAGTAGATGGAATATAATCTCCATATCCAACTGTAGCCATTGTAATAACTGAATAATAAATAGAATCAACCAAATTCAAACCCATTATGAAGTGTGAACCAACGATTCCATAAATAAATAATCCTACAACTAGTATTAGTCCGCTGGTGATAAATTTTGAGGGCAATTTTGTTAAAAATTTAAATATTAATTTTCTCATATGTCATTTCCTTTAATTAAGATAATTATATTTATATTAAATTGTTATATTTTAATTTAAAGGTGATTTTTTGCATCCAATGGATATGGAGGTATTGAAAATATCCTACACAATATGGTTGTGTGGGATATTATGCATCCGATAGATATGGAGCTATTTAATATATCTTGCACTTCTTGAAAATAATACTTATCAAATGCTCTCTATGAAAATATATTATATATTTTGTAGAAAGTGATAGTATGGATAACGAACTCTTAGAAGAAATACACATGATGCGAAATCATGCGAAACGGACACGAGAAGTATACAAGGATGCTGTAAACAAATACACTACTTTTTGTTCAATGTCTTTGGAAGAACTGTTGAAAGAAGCAGAAGCTGAAGAAGATGCAGGCGTCAAATGGAAAAAAAGAAAATTAAAAAGAAGATTGTTAACATTCAGACAACACTTGTTGGAAAACTATGCATTGAATACAGTCAACACTCTTTTAAGACCTATTTTAACAATATACAAATATTTTGAGATTGAACTGTTCCCATTGCCTCCAGTCAACAAAAAGAATGTCACTACTTCAGAACCTATAAGATTCAGTGATTTGCCGGACAAAGAACTGTTAAGGAAAGCACTAAGTGTTGCAAGTCCTTTAATGTCAGCTATCATTTGCTTTATGGTCTCCAGTGGTTGTGCTAAAAGAGAAGTACTTAATTTAACAATCGGAGAGTATATTAAGGCCTTAAGTGATTATACAGATAAAAAAGATATCTATGAAATCATTGAGGATTTGGGGGATGCAGAAAATGTAGTTCCTACTTTCAATATCAGAAGACAAAAAACTGATAAGCATTACACTACCTACTGCAGTCCTGAAGCCGTCAATGCGATAAATTCATATCTGTTAAGCAGGAATGATCCTTTGACCAATGATAAATCTCTTTTTAAGATAAATTCGACATATCTTTCAGAAATGTTTGTTGCTATCAATGATGGATTGGGTTTTGGTAAGGTAGGATATTTCAACAGGCTGAGAAGCCATATGCTCCGTAAGTTCCATGCATCTGCACTTTACAATGACGGCATGAGTCTGGATGATGTCAATGACTTGCAGGGTAAGGCTAAAAACAAAACCGACCAGTCATATTTCATGACAAATCCTGAAGATTTGAAATATGAATATATCAAGCATCTCCATGCTGTAACTATAAGTAAAGAAGTTGAAAAGCTGTCTATCAAATCTCCTGAGTTTATGCAAATGGAGAATGAAAAGAATAAGCTCGAATCTGAACTTGTTGACATTAGAAAAGAGATGGATGATGTTAGAGAAATGAAAAGAGAGCTGGAAGGTCTCAAAGCAAAAGTTGGAAAATAAGAATGATGAATGTGGTGGCATCTTACTTGTGAGATGTCCCTACCAAACATTCATTTATTTTAATTTTAATGTTGATATAACTAATAGCTACTTTTTTTCTTTTATTTTAATCAACTGGTTTTTACATTAACTGCCGTGATTTTGAAAATTATGTTTTGTTTTAGATTGCAGTATATATGAACTGGTTCTGGATTGTTGGTTTTGAATAGCTGATGGCGGGTGTTAATGTTGGTTGGTAACAGGTAAGCTATGTTGATTCAAGTATTCTTTCGCCTTTTTCGGTTAATCTGTATATTTTGCCGGTTTTAACTTCTGGGTTGATGCATTCCATTACTCCCAAATCAAGCAGATGTTTTAGATTATTATAAATAAAATTATTGCTTCTAATGCTGCCGATTTCAGGATGCAATACCTGATCAACATCTGACATGTCCCAGTTTTTACGTCCGACAGATTTGTTCCAGCGATAGATTACAAGGCTCATATGTCGGGATATGAATCCTTTTTCCAAACCTTCTTTGATATCATCAAATTCAGTTATTTCAATAAAATACATTCTGCAGGAATATATTCCATACTTTTGAGCTTTTTCTTTTGGAGGAATACTGCTCATGAATTTCAAGGCGTCTTCATGTGTGCTGTTCCAGGTTAATCCGGATTCATCATTCTCATCTTCGAAGTCAACTACATTTTCACAAATCCATTGCAATAAATTTCGGTCGTTTTTCCTAATCATTTTTACTTCTCCCTGTTTTCATGAGTGGTGATTATTATTTTTTTTAATGAGCGTATTTATAGTGAATGAGAGAGCATTTGGTAAGTATTATTTCAATAATTTCATATGGAATAAATTAAACGAAATGCTTTTATTTTTCTTTAATTAACTGCATTGATATTAATGTTGGCATTATTGAATCCATAATATTGTTTTGAATTGCATATGGAAAATTAAGTTTTAAATGGGAAATTGCAGTCGTTAATGTCTTATTTGTCAATCAAGTGAATTTTATCTTTTAAGCTATTATTGCACTGCTATTGTAATTATTCGTGATGTTGGATTGATAGCTATATTGTTGAAATATTTAAATGATTATGAAATAATAATGGCTATGGTGAGACTTTAAAAAAACTTAAATAGTGTTCTGCATCCGAATTTATATTTTCATTATTTTGATTTGAGATGAAATTTTATGGCCATGATTTTTTGGGTTTTTGAATTTTCGATTTTATACATTTCACTTTTTCCGTCGAATTTTAATATTGAATTGTTTACACAAATTCTCAAAAACACTATGCTTAAAGTCAAGTATTACAATGTTATATTTAAACAGTTTCTAAAAATATGCCAAACAAAATGTTTATATACACAAAATTATAGACCTTAAAATAGTCATTACTGACTGAAAGCAATTTTACGAAGTGGGAGCAATACTTCACACTCGTACAACTTTTCCTTGGTAATGTCTGTAAATAAATATCTGGAGGTAAAATATCAAAAAAGCAGTGAGAAAAAAAGATCTTAATAAAAGGATTATAAAAAAATAATTTTATTTTGGATAACGAACTATAAAATATTTTTAATATAATCCTATAATGGGTCAGTAAGAAAAATAAAAATAATTAGACATGTCCACAAAAACATAGTTAAAAATTAATACTTTTCAAAACTTAACCCAATATCTAGTTTATTTTAAGCAATATATAAATATTTATACATATTAAACCGGAACCAACTTATCTTATTCTAAATATTCGGTAAAGGATGGAAAATTGATTTTACAACAAACTATTTTTATTTTCAAAGACTTCTGGCCCATAATGTATTTTTAGATTGTTGATCATTAAACCCGTTCACGATTACGGGAGAAATAGGAGACAAAAGATCATGTGTGAAGTAATAAAACAGCGGCCAAACGAAATAATTATCTTCAATAACTTCAGGGCACTTGAAGAATGCATTGCCGAAATTCAGGAAGCGGAAAACATCCGCAATGAAAGGGAATTTTTCGAGTCATACAGAATCAAGATAATGAAACTCGATTGAATACCAGAGGAGTCGAATTTAAATTTAAAATTATTACAGGAGTCTTTAAAATATGATGGAACAAGAAATTGACGGTAAAATCCACGTTGTGGTCCCAAAAGAAATGTGGGAAAAAATGTGGAAGATTTTTGATAGAATTGACCAATTGGGCATTGACATAAATAGCTGTTCACAATTTGAAAGATAGGGGACTGATAAATAATGGCAACCTCAATCAATCAATTCGAAGACAATTTCCATGGCATCTTAACCCATAGCGGTGAAATCAAAATTGCCAAAGGAGATATGGAACAGGAAATCCTCTACATTGACGATGACGGCATAGTATTGGTGGACGGGGGTAAACACGCATACCAGGCAGCAATACATGCCAAGCTATTGTCATTGATCCAATATGCAACAGAGGGAGATATTGGATTTATCAAATTCATAAGAGGAGAACCTTTCATTGTTGGATTCAGGAAAAACAAAAGAGAGGGTAAATATGGAAAATGCAATCCTTGAAATGCAGCAAAACCTCAGAGACGGTTTCTTTGTTGCATTTGTATCTGCAAATAAAGATCACTACTTTCCAGTTACCAAATCGGATGACATTGCTTTCCTGAATGATAACAGAATATCCATCCATAGAAAAAACGGATGGACTTCAATAATTAACTTGGATTTAATTGTTGAAATATGCATCAGGCGTGAGTTGAGCTAAATGTCCAAACCGGCAAGATTATATCCAAAAGAGGAACCGATGAACCCAAATCCAAAAATGATTTGGATTGGGAGCATTATATTTGCCATAGCTATCGGATGGTTTGGAATCACAACCGCAAGCTTCGGAGTATTATAAAAAGGTGATAATAATGGTAAAAGCAGAACTAATAGAAAATCCACAAGAGACTGAAATTGTTACTGCTGTTGATAATGTCCCGGATGTTGATGTAGCTATTGAACAGTGGGACGCTTATCAAAAACTCTGCAAAGGGTTACTTAATGACAGTGACTATCAGGAAATTATTGTTAAAGAAAAAGATGAAGATGGAAACTACGTTAAAGTGAAAAGACACTTCAAGAAAAAGTCAGCATGGCAGAAGCTCTCAAGGGCATTCAATGTTGATACTGAAATTGTTGACCGTGACATTGAGAGAACCAAAATGGGCAGAATCAAAGAAGCATACTACTGTGTACGCGCAACCTTGCCTAATGGTCGCAGTGTAGAATCTGATGCATTATGCTCCCGTTCTGAAAGAGGCAAAGACAAAGTGTCTGACCACACTATAATGAGCACTGCAAAGACCCGTGCAACCAATCGTGCAATAGCTGAACTGATTGGAGCCGGTGAAGTATCAGCAGAAGAAATGTCAGCAGAAAAGATTGTATCACAATCAAAATTTTTAAAAGAGGATAATTCCTCTTAAATATTTTTTTAGGAGACAAATAAAATGAGTTTTGAAAATACTAGACAAACAATATTTACAGGAACAGAATTGGACTTTGAAGAAATCGTGGAAATCCC
>Ga0129307_1002859_pt1 | contig 12263 bp, 7 predicted proteins | sample P1105metagenome_FD_94437 | JGI IMG/M metagenome (GOLD analysis project Ga0129307, IMG submission 94437) | Capybara group fecal microbial communities from Wisconsin, USA - P1105 metagenome | ecosystem: Host-associated > Mammals > Digestive system > Large intestine > Fecal | place: USA: Wisconsin... | reverse complement strand
TAGAGACTGTAATAGAAAATCAGAAAATCTAGGGTAAAAAGCTGCGATTACAGGTCGCAAAGCTTTTTAGGGAATATGCGAAAATTCTTATCAAAAGAATTTTCGACATGTGACCGTGCCCTATATTTTCTGATTTTCGTATGTACAGTGTCTTAGATTACGGAACCGTAGTTAAAATGATTTGCCACAGCCTCTCGTACGTAGTCTATCCACCAACTTCCCCTAACAAGACTTATGGGGACTTACAGTTTCCAGATGTCCTCGTTGTACTGTTTTATTGTTCTATCAGATGAGAAGAATCCTGCCTTTGCAATGTTAACAAGCATCTTCTTTTCCCATGCTTTTCTGTCTTCATAATCAGCAAGCACTCTATTCTTCACATCAATGTATTCCTTAATGTCAAGCAATGTCATAAACCAGTCCTTACCAACTATTTCCATGTACAATCTTGTAAGCGACTGCCAACTGCCTCTCTTTAACATTTCCTTGTTTACAATAAAATCTACAAGTTCTGCAATATCCTTATTATCATCATAAATCTTCTCAGCATTATAATCTGACTTTTCATAATGCTCTATAACTTCATCACTACTCTTACCGAAGATGTAGATATTATCACTTCCTACAAAGTCATTTATCTCCACATTAGCTCCATCAAGAGTTCCAAGAGTTATGGCACCATTAAGCATGAATTTCATGTTTCCTGTTCCTGAGGCTTCCTTTGACGCAAGTGAAATCTGCTCTGAAATATCTGCTGCAGGAATAACTTTCTCCGCATATGTAACATTATAGTTTTCAAGCATCACTATCTTGAGATAATCCTTAACATCCGGATCACTTTCTACCACTTTTGAGAGACATATTATTGCGTGAATAATATCCTTAGCAATGGTATATGCAGGCGCAGCCTTTGCACCAAATATCATGGTAATTGGACGTACAGGTTTCTTTCCTGCCTTAATCTCTTTGTATTTGCTAATTGCAAAAAGAAGATTCATTTGCTGACGTTTATACTCATGAAGTCTTTTTACCTGAACATCAAATATAGAATCCGGATTAACCTCTATTCCCTCTTTTTTCTTGATATATGAAGCAAATTCCACCTTTTTAAGTTTCTTAATTTCATCTAGTTTTTCAAGAACACTTTCATCATCAGCATAGCCTAAAAGTTTCTCAAGTTCACCTGCATCTTTCTTAAATCCATCACCAATCTTCTCCTCAATAAAAGAGGTAAGTTCATGATTGCAGTGAAGTAGCCATCTTCTAAAAGTAATTCCATTTGTCTTATTATTAAACTTTTCAGGATAAATATCAGCAAATCTTTTAAGCTCACTTTTAATAAGAATATCCGTATGAAGAGCCGCAACACCATTAACACTATAAGAATAATGAATATCAATATGTGCCATATGGACTACATCATTACTATCTATGATTGCAAGTCCTTCATCAAATTTACCATCCTTTGTATATTTATCTCTAATCTTTTCATCAAGTACTTTTATAATTGGAATTAACTGTGGCACCACCTGCTCAAGATATGATAATGGCCATTTTTCAAGGGCTTCAGAAAGAATTGTATGATTTGTGTAAGCACACATCTTACTTACAATTTCAATGGCTTCATCTTCCTTGATTCCCTCTTCCATAAGAAGTCTGATAAGTTCAGGAATAACCATAGTTGGATGAGTATCATTAATCTGAACCACAGCATATTCGTAAAGATCATGCAAATCACTTCCCTTAGCCTTAGCCTCATCGATTATAAGGTGAGCTGCATTACTTACCATAAAATACTGCTGATAAATTCTAAGGAATCTTCCAGCCTCATCAGAATCATCCGGATAAAGGAAAAGTGTAAGATTTTTTTCTATGTCACTTTTATCAAATTCTATGCTGCCTTCTTTTACAATGGATTCATCCACAGTTTCAATATCAAAAAGTTTTAAGGTATTTTTCTTATTGTTATAACCAGGCACATCAACTTCATACATAATGGATTTGTATTTTGAATCACCCATGGAAACTTCATAAGAAACATCTGTTTTATTTAAAATGGAATCATTAGTAATCCAAGGATTTGGAACTTCTTTTTGAAGATTATTATCCCACTCCTGCTTAAATAATCCCAAGTGGTAATTAAGTCCAACTCCATCTCCACAAAGTCCTAAACTTGCTATGGAATCAAGGAAGCAGGCTGCAAGTCTTCCCAAACCACCATTACCAAGTGATGGCTCGTTTTCAATCTCTTCAATCTCACTTATACTAATCCCCTCTTCTTTAAGTGCTTCCTTAACTTCATCATAAATACCAAGATTAATCAGATTATTAGAAAGTAATTTTCCAATAAGAAATTCTGCAGAAATATAATAGAGTTTCTTTTTTCCCTCTATACTTCCCTTTTCATTTGCAAGTTCCTTAGTAAGATCTAAAAGTACTGCATAAATTTCTTCCTTACTCTTACCACTAATTCTTGCCTTGATTTCACTTTTTGTTATCATCTTTTTTTCTCGTCTCCTTTACATACTCTTATTATTTTCCTTTATGTTAAGCTACTTCTTATAATGTTCATTTTATTTTATGCTAATATTCTCTTTTTCCCATATTGGATTACCCATAGCTTTGTTAATCTGTTAATTCGCATCTGCCATATAGTTCCATAAGATCTGCCAGTCTTTCTGCAATCTCATCATTTAATGCACCCTTCTTAACACGCCAGCTCCAGTTATGTGTTCCAACTGTAGACGGCAAATTCATACGTGCCACGTTACCCAGTCCTAAAAGATCCTGCGCCTGAACAATGGCCATGTCCGAAACACTGCTCCAAACTCCACGCATCATGCCCCAGTTGTAGCCCTCTTTCTTTGTCAGATTAAAGTAGGTTACTGTGCGTTTAACATCGGCCTTTTTTGCATTTTTAAACCAACCCATGGTAGGCTCATTATCGTGGGTTCCTGTATAAGCCACACTATTTTGTATGTAACTATGTGGTCTGTATGCGCCACCATCCCTTGTATCAAATGCAAACTGCAACAGTTTCATGCCAGGAAAACCAGTCTTCTTCAAAAGTCTGAACACATCCTTATCAAGGAATCCCAAGTCCTCTGCAATGATTCCATCTTTACCACATTCAGCAAATATAGCCTTAAACAAATCAAATCCAGGTCCCTTTTCCCAATGTCCTCCTCTGGCAGTTGTATCCCCATAAGGAATTGCGTAATATCCGGCAAATCCCCTAAAATGGTCTATTCTAACCACATCGTACAAAGCCTTTGCATGCTTCATGCGTCTAACCCACCAGGAATAATTATCTTTTTTCATTACATCCCAGTCGTAAATAGGATTACCCCAAAGCTGACCATCCTCAGAAAATCCATCAGGTGGACATCCCGCAACCCAAACAGGTTCAAGATTTTCATCCAACTTAAATTCATTTGGTCTGGACCATACATCTGCACTATCTGCTGCAACATAAATTGGAAGGTCTCCTATAATCAAGACTCCATTATCATTAGCATACTGTTTTAAACTCTTCCACTGTTTAAAGAAGAAATACTGAAAGACCTTCCAATTTACAACCTCTTTCTCTAACTTTTCTCTCAGTAATGCTAATGTTTCCTTATCTCTCTTTCTATATTCTGCAGGCCATTTTAACCAGCTTTTTCCTTTTCTGCTTCCCTTTATAGCCATAAAAAGGGCGTAATCATCAAGCCATGATTTATTATCCTTAACAAACTTATCATATTCTTTATCAGGATTCTTCAAAAATCTTCTTACAGCTTTCTTTAACACCTTAAATCTGTTATTAAAAAGAATCTCAAATTCCACATGTTCAGGATTTTTACCCCAGTCAATTTTCTCATAATCTGATTTCTTTAGTAATCCTTCTTTCCTTAAAAGTTCAAAATCAATTAAATAAGGATTACCGGCAAATGTTGAATATGATGAATATGGACTATCTCCATATCCTGTAGGGCACACAGGCAACACCTGCCAATATTTCTGTTTTGCCTTCACCAAAAAATCAACAAATTCATAAGCTTCTTTTCCCATGGTCCCAACACCGTAAGGTGAAGGAAGGGATGTTATATGCATTAAAACTCCACTTGCTCTCATAAAAACCTCCTCAGATATTTTTAACACTATCCTGTTCCTTAATTACATACGGAACAATTTCATGTACAGCGTAATTCCTTCCTTCTTCCTCTTCTTCTATTCCATCTAAAAGAATTTCAACACCACGCTTCGACAATTTTTTTGCATTCTGCCAAACTGTGGTTATTCTTGGAATGCAGAAATCTGCAATAGGTGTTCCATCATATCCCACAACAGAAACATCCTCCGGCACCCTTAATCCTTCATCCTTAAGAGCTCTTATGGCGCCCATTGCGATTAAATCACTCATGGCAAATATGGCAGTTACATCCTTATTCTTTTTAATTAACTTCTTAGCAGCATTGTAACCACCCTCCATGGAGAATCTTGAATACTCATAATTCTTTTCCATGTTCATGTCGAGTCCTCGTTTTCTCATGGCACTTTCAATACCTATAAGACGCAAACTACTTGGATGGGAAATTTGAGGATCACCACCTATAATACCTATATTCTTATGTCCCTTTTCATACAAATAATTAATAAGTCTTGCAGAAGCAGAAACATCATCAACAGCCACCGATGATAAATTAGAAATGTTTAGTTCCGATGCCCCATTGGTAATAATCACACATGGAAGAAATAGATTTTCAAAATCCTTTTCAAAGTACTCAAGGTTCGAACCTAAAAATGCAATTCCATAAGGCTTTTGATTTGTACAAATCTTTTTAGCTTCCAAAACCTCATTCTCATCCTGATCAATATAATCAATAATACAGGCATGTCCATGCTTTTCTATTTCCTTTTGCATATTTTCAACAATGGATTCAAAAAGCATATTCTGAGTACCTTTAACTATCAAAACGATTCCATACTTTGTCTGAAGTTTAAGTTTTTTAGCATTTGGATTAGGTTCAAAATTGTACTTCTTAACAATCTCCATAACCTTCTCTCTGGCTTTTTCACTTACATGGTCGCTATTATTAAGCACTCTTGATACAGTACCAACACCATATCCCGATTCCTTTGCAATCTCCTTAATTGTAATCATAAAACCCACCTGATTTCTTTTTCTTATTTTTCTTTTATAGTAATAATTCTTCTCGTTCTATTTCAATATTATCTCTCTACTATTATAATTCTCTCTCAATTATACAGGTTATTTTGGAAACCTTTCCAAAAATCACTTCCATAATATCAGACCCAAAAGAAAAAAGCAAGCACTTTTTTGTGCTTGCTTTCTAAAACCATCTTTAATTATTATCTGTCCAAACTATTTCACATTAATAACCTTAACATCCTTAGGCACTAAAGTAACACAACCACCAACTTCCTTATCACTAAGAATGTCAACTCCGGCAAATGGAAGTGTAACAGACACCTCTTCATTATTATGATTAATAACAAAGTAGAATTTGCCGTTTTCATTTTCTCTAATTGTTACTTCAACACCTGCAGGACTATCACAAAGTCCTTCAATTCCTTTTTCCTTTGTAACCTTCTCAACAAATGCATCATAGAAGTCTTCATCTGAACTTGCACCAACATAGTAAGCTTTTCCGCTTCCAAAATCATTTGCCGTAATAAGTGTTTCCCCTGCATAAAAGTCTTCATTATAAGTTGAGAGGCTTTTTGCTTCCTTTGGTCTTACAATATCAAGAAGGATTTTTGCCGCATATGTCTTTCCTTCAAAATCAAAATGGTTGCATTCCCCTTCAGGAAGTGCATCACTCTCTTCAACCCAGATACCAAGAATATCTGAAAGTTTTCCCGGATAGCCACCATAAACAAGGTCAGTTTCTCCAACATATCCACTAAAATATGTTGTTACAAATGTTCCGCCGTTCTTTACATATTCTCTAATCTTTTCATCATAACCGTCCTTTACCATATAAAGAATTGGTGCAACAACCACATCATATTTTGAAAGATCAGTATCTACACTTATTATGTCTGCAGGAATATTTTTCTTATGAAGTGCTCTATAATACATCTTAAGTTCATGATGATAATTTATAATGATTGATGGACCGCTTGATCCATTAATTGCCCACCAGTTTTCCCAGTCAAAGAGAAGTGCAACCTTTGCGTTAGTTCTTGCACCTAAAATGCTATTGCCCATTTTTTCAAGTTCTGCGCCAATTTCACTTACTTCTCTAAATACTCTGGTGTTTTCATGACCCACATGATCAATTACAGCGCCATGATATTTTTCACAGGCACCAATACTTCTTCTCATCTGGAAATACATTACAGTATCAGAACCATGAGCGATAGCCTGGAAACTCTGTTTTCTAAGATCGCCTGGTCTCTTTAATTTATTATATGGCTGCCAGTTCTGAACAGATGGTGTCTGCTCCATAAGGCAGAATGATTTACCGTCTTTACATCCCTTCATAAGTTCGTGATTAAGAGCAATGTCTGCCGGCGGATCTGTAGGACCCGGATAATTATCCCATGAAATAAAGTCCATGTATTTGCCCCACTTCTGATAATCAAGAGGTGGGAAGAAAGACATCAAATTAGTTGTAATAGGAATATCACTATATTTTCTGATTTCATCGTATTCAAGTTTGAAACAATCCATTATAGACTGCGAATTAAACTTCCTATAATCAAGGGTAATACTCTGAAACTGTGTCATATCCTTACCCCACAACTGAAAATGCTCTGAAAGCTCATTAGGGAGCACTATCTCATCAAAATCATAAAATGTGTGTCCCCAAAAAGCCGTATCCCATGCCTTATTAACTTCTTCAATAGTTCCGTATTTTTCTTTAAGCCACTCTCTAAATGCTTTTGCACAGTTCTCACAATAGCACTCACCGCCAAACTCATTGGATACATGCCACCCTATAATATTCTTATACTTTCCATATCGTTCTGCAAGTTTTCCCGCGATTCTTCCAGCATATGTTCTATAAACTTTACTGTTTGGACAGGAATTATGTCTTCCACCAAATTTATGTGCTCTACCTTGGAAATCAGTTCTTAAAACTTCCGGATACCTGTGCGCCATCCATGCCGGATGCGCTCCTGTTGCTGTTGCAAGTACAATCTTTAATCCATTATCAGTTGCAAGATTAATAATCTTATCAAGCCTTTCAAAATCATATTCGTTTTCAGATGGTTGTATGGATGCCCATGAAAATACATTGAGGGTAACTGTATTAATATGTGCAAGTTTAAACATTCTCATGTCCTCATGCCATATTTCCTCTGGCCACTGTTCAGGGTTATAATCTCCACCATATGCTATCTGTTCAAAGTCCCAAATTCTTTCCATGTAATCTCCTTTCAATTTATCATTTAATACTTTATTCAGTTTCAATTTTAATAACAACAGGAAGTCCCTTGTCTTCAAATTTCTTTGTAAACTCAAGACCATTTGCTGTAATAACAAAATCAAGATTTTCTCCATCTCCGAGAATGCTTACCTTTTTTATGATACCATGAAACTCTGGCTTATTCTGATCGCCACTTTCTCTAAATGAAGTTATGCACACCTTTCCATCTTCTGGATACTTAAGTGCAATTGCATATATAGCTCCATTACCACATGTGAATCTAAAATCTTTTGATGTATAGGTTTTAGCATTTGCCTCCTGGAATTGACCATCCACATCCTCTGTTGGACCTTCCTTGATTTTACGCCAAACATGAGAATCATAAATCGCCTCACCATTGACACCAATCCAGTTGGCCAAATCCTTAAGAATTTTTTTATCTCCATCAGGAATGGTACCATCTGCCTTTGGTCCCACATTAAGAAGAAGATTTCCATTCTTACTAACAACATCCACAAGAGTGTATATAATTTCTGCACTGCTCTTATAATCAAGAGTATCTGTATAGCACCAGGAATTTCTTGCAACTGCAGTATCTGTCTGCCATTTAAACGCCCTTGCATCGGCAAATGCGCCTCTCTCAATTTCAACAATTCCAGTACCAAAACTTAAAGCATCATGTTTATAACAAATAGCTACAGGAGTTTCCCACTCAAGACCTCTGTTATAATAATATGCAACTAGTTTTTTAAGATGATCCTTAAAAGCCTGATGTTGAATCCACCAATCAAAATATAATAATCTTGGCTTATACTTATCAATTATTTCCGCTGTTCTTACAAGCCAGTCATCAAGGAACTCCTTACTCGGATAAGGTTGCGAATAAAGATCTTCAGGATCTGGTTCTTTATCAATGGAAGGCCAGTAAAAATCACCTCTTACCAATGGCTCTTTTACATCACTTTCAAATTCTTTTCCATGTCCCATAAACCACCAATGTTCTGCTCTATGACTTGAGGTACAAAAGATAAGTCCTTGGTTTTCTATTTCTGCTTTAAGTTCACCTAAAATGTCCCTCTTAGGTCCCATATTTTTTGCATTCCATTCGCTTATTTCACTGTCATACATCTGAAATCCATCGTGATGTTCAGCCACAGGAAATACATACTTCGCTCCAGAATATTTAAAAAGTGTAACCCACTCCTTTGGATCAAACTTTTCAGCTGTTAACATAGGGATAAAATCCTTATATCCAAATTTATCCTGAGTGCCATATGTTTTTACATGGTGCTCATATGCAGGCATACCCTTAATGTACATATTTCTACTGTACCATTCGTTTGAATTGGCCGGAACGGAATATAATCCCCAATGAATAAATATTCCGAACTTTGCTCCATAAAACCAATCCGGTACTTGGAATTTACCAAGTGAATTCCAATCAGCCTTATATGGTCCTTTTTCTATTACTTCGTCTATTTCTTTTAACTTCGGTTCTAAATCGTACATAATTCTCCTTTTCCATTCTTTCTTCTTGCTAGCTATTAACTAATTTTTCTCGTCTGCTTTTTAATATCCATTAGCTATTTTTCTCATCTAATCCAGTTAACGACTCCAATCAACTCCAATTGCATCAAGCACTGCTTTTGCAATAATGGCATGTCCTTTATTATTAGGATGAACTCTGTCAGAACACAAAATAAACTCATTCAACTCAGAAAGAAATGCATCAATCTTGCTTTGTACATCCACAAAAATGACATTTTCTCCTTTTCCATTATATTCATCTGCAAGTTTCCTTGCAATATCTGCATACTCCATTACCATTTTTTTCATTGGATTATCATTACTTCTTTCAATCATTATTGGAGTAATCAAAATCATGCCTTTAACTTTAGGTAATGTTCTATCCAGGATTTTTCTGTATGTTGCTTCAAATTCTTCCTTGTCCACCATATGAACATTCATTAAAAGTCCATCAAACTGGCGCCACACATCGTTAACACCTATCATAACACTTACCCAGTCAGGATTAAGTCCCAAAACATCTTCATCCCATCTTTCATCAAGGAGTAAAATGTCATTACCGCTAACGCCTTTATTTGCCACCATGACTCTAAGTTCTGGATACAGAGTATTCAAAAACCCATCAACTAAACTAACATATCCATCGCCAAATGACCCCCATCCACCAGGAAGAGATTCATACATTCTTCCACAATCAGTTACTGAGTCACCGGCCATTACAAAAATATCATTTTTTTCAAAAACCATATATGCCTCCATAATTTCTTTTTTCTTTTTTTTTAATGCTTTTGTGTTTACCTCTTTGCAGAGAATTCATAATTTGCACACTTTGCATTATTCTACTTCATATATGTCTAAAATTAAACATAAATTATTTCTAATTTTTACCTTAATTATTCTATTAAAATATGTTAATATACTTCAAACTATGTTAAGATACTTCAAAATCAACATTTATTCACTTGTTCAAAAGGCTTTTTAAGCTATATTGTATTTAAACATAGTTTATCCTAAATAGATTTAAAACAAAAACAATATCTAAATTCACGGAGGGAAAACATGATTTATACAAATCCAATTATCAGAGGTTTTAACCCTGATCCAAGTGCCTGCGTGGCAAACGGCAAATTCTACCTTGCAACCAGTTCTTTTCAGTACTTTCCCGGGGTACCAATCTATGAAAGTAGTGACCTTGTTAACTGGAAACAAATAGGACACGCTCTTACAAGAAAGTCTCAGGTTTATCTTGATAAGGTTAGAAGTTCGGGAGGAGTATTTGCCCCTACTTTAAGATATCATGAGGGCCGTTTCTACATGATAACAAATAATAATTCAACAAATAAAAACTTTTATGTTTATACAGATGACATCTATGGTGAATGGTCAGAACCAATCGAAGTTGATCAGGGTGGCATCGATCCTTCTATTTTATTTGACAATGGCAAATGCTACTTTATCAGTAACGGCTACGATGATGATGGTGTTTCCGGTGTTATCCAGTGTGAAATTGAAATTGAAACCGGCAAGAAGCTTACTCCTTCAAAATGCATTTGGAATGGTGCCGGTGGCAGATATTTAGAAAGCCCACATATGTACAAATTTGGTGACTACTATTACATTATGGTTGCTGAAGGTGGAACAGAATATGGTCATATGGTTTCATATGCCCGTGGAACAAATCCTTGGGGACCATTTGAAAACTACAAGAACAATCCTGTTCTTACTAATAGAAATAAAGCTCCTTACATTATTCAGGCTATTGGTCATGGAGATATTTTGGAGGATAATAATGGTAATTTCTTTATGTGTGCCTTAGGATTCAGACAAATTGATGAATGGATGCCATTCCACCATCTTGGCCGTGAAACATTTTTAATTCCTGTTCACTTTGATGAAGACGGCTGGTTTACCTGTGGTAATGATGGAACCTGTGAATTTGAATATGAAATAGACGGTGATTTTAAACAAGTGTATAAGAATGAATATACATTTGCCAATACTGATTTTAATCTTGAATGGAAATACATGAGATTCCATCATCCAGAAAACTATAAACTTTCAGAAACAAGTGTAGAACTTACCGGTACTGACATCACTTTAGATGATGTAGACTCACCTACTTTTATTGGCATGTGTCAGCAGGACTTTAATATGGAGGTTACCGCTAAAGTTACTCTTAGTGATACAGCTACTTCTACACCATTCTATGATGAAAGTGGAGTTGGTGGCAGGGAGTGCACAAAATCAGAAGCAGGAATCACCGTATTTATGTGCGAAGATGAACACTATGAAGTGGTACTAAGGAAAACTGCCAAAGCTTATGAAGCTGTTTTAAAACTCAATATTGGCGATATCAAGCACGAGCAGAACAAGATTGATCTTCCTACAAACAGTGCAACTCTCATAATAAAATCCGACAGACTAAACTACGAGTTTTATGTTGAAACAAAAGGAAGTCAGGGTGAGAAGAAACTAACCTTCTTAGGCAAAGCAAGAACCAAATACCTAAGTAGCGAAGTTTCTAGTGGTTTCACCGGCACCATGGTCGGCCTCTTTGCAACTGGAGATATTAAAGCAAGTTTTGAGAACTTTAAACTAAGTTACAATTAAGTTGTAAGACTAAACTACATCTAAGCCACAAGGCTTGTTAAGTAAACATTGTGATGGTGATTTAACATTGTGATGGTGATTTATAATCAATTAGTGGTCCGCATATTGGATTTCTTCAAATGTGGACCACTATTTTTTTCTGTCTTGTGGTCCGTTTTTTGCATATTCAAAAATGCAGACCACAGGTTATTTTTTTCTGTGGTCTGGTTTAGATGAATTCTTAATTCCGGACCACATCTTACTTTTTTAATATGGTCTGTTTTAGACAAATCCTTAAATCCGGACCACATCTTACTTTTTTTCTGTGGTCTGGTTTGGACAAATCCTTAAATCCGGACCACAGGTTACTTTTTTAATATGGTCTGGTTTCAGCATATTCAAAAATGCAGACCACAGGTTGCTTTTTTTCTGTGGTCTGTTTTGGATAAATTCTTAATTTCAGACCACAACTTGCTTTTTTTCTGTGGTCTGGTTTTTGCATATTCAAAAATGCAGACCACAGCTTACTTTTTTAATATGGTCCGGTTTAGATGAATTCTTAATTCCGGACCACAACTTGCTTTTTTAATATGGTCCGGTTTCAGCATATTCAAAAATGCAGACCACTGCTTACTTTTTTAATATGTGTAAAAGTCAATATAAATATGTACAAAAAGTGGAAAATAAAAATGTACAATTACTCCACTCAGTCATCGCTTTGACTTTCAAGAAAAGACTTTTTGTCTTTAAGCCTATATGACGGTC
>Ga0129307_1002858_pt1 | contig 12264 bp, 10 predicted proteins | sample P1105metagenome_FD_94437 | JGI IMG/M metagenome (GOLD analysis project Ga0129307, IMG submission 94437) | Capybara group fecal microbial communities from Wisconsin, USA - P1105 metagenome | ecosystem: Host-associated > Mammals > Digestive system > Large intestine > Fecal | place: USA: Wisconsin... | reverse complement strand
GGACGAATACGGCAACGGCCTCAAAATGACGGCGTACCGCAACGGCGACAATGACTACCGCCGGGCCGTCCGCGCGACAAATGACGGAACTGCCGACACCGCGATGTTCGACTACCTCACTCCGGACACAACTTACTATCTGAGGCTCCAGGGAAGATCAAAGGTCGAGTATGTCCTCACCTTCGGCGGTCCGGAGGAGTCTGTCCAGGCCGGCGCCTCCTCTGAAGACGCAGAAGGTTTCGTTACGGATAATACGACAGACGTCCCCGGCACCAGCCAGTCCTTTGCCCTGAATATCCCGCTGGAAACAAAGGTGTCCGGACGGTATACCGACGGGTATTCCTGGCTGGCATTTACGACCACCGATGCGGAGGACGCAAAATACTATCTTACCCTGATCAACTGCTCTGTCGGCAGCGGGGACCTGGACGGGTATCTGGTCGATGGATACGGCAACGGCCTCCGTTCTACGGAGCACCGCAACGGCGACAATGACTACCGCCGGGCCGTCCGCGCAAAGCAGGACGGCAGGGCCGATACCGCGATGTTCGACTCTCTCACTCCGAATACGACGTATTATCTGAGGCTGCAGGGAAAGAGCAAGGCAGACTACACGTTCAAGGTGTCTTCTCCGTCAGCGGCAAAGGAAGATACCTACACTACGAGCAGCAGCCTCTCGGAATCCGTCGGAAAGCTTGACGAAAACGCCGAGTTCTATACCGGGACGAACCAGAATATCGCGACGATGCTGAAAACAAACACCCGCTATCACGGGCATTACACTGACGGATATTCCTGGGTCGCCTTTACCACCGGTGAAGAAGAGGGCGGGAAATACTACATTACTCTCGAGAACCTGGTGCCCGGCAGTCAGCCGATCGACGGTTATCTGGTGGATGCATACGGGACCGGCCTCAAAACGACGGAGCACCGCAACGGCGACAATGACTACCGCCGGGCCGTCCGGGCGCTGGAAGACGGGACGGCCGATACCGCGATGTTCGACTACCTGGCTCCGGATACGACCTACTACCTGTGGATCGAGAGCAAGTCAAAGGCGGAATACTTCCTCACCATCGGCGCGCCCGAACCGAAGGAAAGCGAGAACACGATACAGGAAGAGGAAGCTCCCTTCGTGGTCGCCTATGAGCTGAACGAGACCCAGGTGCGCTTCGTGAAGAATGAAGCCATTTTCATCAACGAGGAAGAGGCCCGCGAAGCAGCCGCTCCCGTCGCGGAGATCCTCCTCGCGAACCCCGGTCTTACCGTGCTCCTTGCCGGGACTACGGCAGAATACGGCTCGCAGGAAAGCTGCGTGAAGCTGTCGCAGCGCCGGGCGGACGCCGTAAAGAACCTTCTGACCGAGGCTTTCGGGGTCCCGGAGGCACAGCTTGTGACCGCCGGCCTCGGGTACGAAGACGATCCCTTTGAGCGCGGCCGCGACTGGTCCGGCGGCAGCTTCGTGGAGACAGAAGCCGCGAAGAACCGCAGAGTCGTGATCATCAACGCGGAGACGGAGATCGCGAAGAGCATCATCAGCGGGCAGTAACTCCGGGATCTCAGCCCGCGGCAGCGGACCGGACGGGAATCATATTTAAACGGACGTGGATTATGAACGATCATCTTACAGGTATGCAGAAGGCTTTGCTTTACTGCGCTTTTTTCGCGCCCCTTTTCTGGATCCTTTTTGCCGTCTGGTGCTTTTTCCACGGCGATCTCAGGTCCGGGGGATACGCGCTGCTTGCCCTGCTGCCGATCCCTCTGTTTTTTGCTGCCCTGAAAAAGCCGAAGCATCCTCTTGCCCTTCCGGCTGCGGTCCTTGGGGGATTTGCTGCGTGCATGCTTGCCGCCGCTTCCTTCACGATACCCTTTCTTTTTACCGGGGCGGGCTCTGAAGCGTCCGGTCTGATATTTCTGCTTGTGCTTATAGCCCCGCCGGTCACAGGTGTATGGGGAGCGGCGATCGCGCTGCGGTGGCTCAAAGACCGCCGTCTGATGGATGATACCGAAAAGGACTGGCAATGGCGAAGTGTTCTTGAGGAAGCTGCCGACGGCACAGACCGGAAGGTCATCGTCATGGCCGCGCTTGCGTTCGTCGCGGTCTCAGTGCTTTTATCCATTGTGTCCGGCGGGAAGGTCCTTGACGCAGCTTTTCATCTGGGGATCGGAGTCCTCTCTCTCATTGCAGGTCCGCTCTGTGCGGTCTGGGTGCTAAGATGCAGAAAAACGATGGATCATGATCCTTACCAAAGCAGAAGCGACTGTTTAAACAGAGTGCTTCTTTATATGAGCAAGGGCGATCATCAGAGCGATCTTGAAGCCGAAAAATGGATAAAGAATTTCTTTACGGCAAGACCTGACTGCAGCACGGACGATGAGTCCTCCGCCAGGCTCTGTCTCGCGGGTGCAGCTTCGTATATGGTGACATTGTACATGGACCTCGGCAGGCTGCGGAAAGCAGCCGGGATATGTAAAGAGGGTCTTGATCTCACGGAACCGCTGACCGCTGAAAAACCATGCCAGGAGGTCCGCGCGCTGAGACGGTTTTTCCATGAGACTCTGTTCCATTACGGCGTAAGAAAGGGAAAAACGGAAGAAAAAGCCGCTGCCGGCGCAAGCTTCCTGAATCTTCTTCCTCAGGGCGAAGAGCTTTCCCGGACCGATCCGGAAACACTGTGCAGGCTTTATACCACTGCCTCAGCTGTCATGCGCGAGAACAATGACTGCAAGGCAGCGTTTGAGTACCTTGACCAGGCAGAGGCGCTCCTTAATGATCAGTACGAAGCTTCCCGGCGCAGTTACATGGAAGGGCTCATCCTGAAAGAGAAGGCTGCCGTCTTAAAACAGGAGGGTGATGCGGCCGGGGCGGAAACAAGCCTTATGAAAGCCCTTTCCCTGTTTGGATCCGTAACGGACGAGGTCCCGAAGAACAGGTCCCGGGTGCAGGCCGGCCGCATCTGTTACACCCTTGCGGAGATCCGCAGGACAGAAGGAAACTTCGAAGAAGCCCTCCGGTATTACCAGGATGCCCTTAAGATCTTCCTGGGCAGGTTCGGAGAAAAACACCACTATGTCGCCGATGTGTATCTGGGTCTTGCGGATCTTTACGCTTTCGCCGGAGAAAAAGAAAAAGCGTCCCGGTATTACCAGGACGCGGCGGAGCTCATGAAACTGTGCAGCGGCGTGGACAGCCCTGACGCGATCAGGGCGAATCTGGTCCTTGCCGGTCACTATAAGGAAAGCGGCTCCGCATACAAAGAAAAAGAATGTCTGGACGATGCTCTTACAGGCCTGCGCGAAAGCGGGCGCAGCGCCGAGCCGGTGGTCAAAGAGATCAAGGAACGCATCAATGAACTGGCGGCCGAGACCGGGCTGGAGGGCTGATGCTCAGGACCTGAGCCGGCGGGCAGCGGACCGGGGGGCTGCTGAATGCGCCCATGGTGCCTGACAGGAATCTTAACGTCTGAAAAAGAAAGGGTGAAACCATGGACAAACACCTTACATATGACCAGAAGGACCTGCTTTACCGTGCATTGATCTCATTCACGGTCTGGTGCGTTGTTGCTGTCTGGTGCTTTTTTAATTCCCTTACGATATTGGGGGTGTTCGTGCTGCTTCTACTGCTGCCGATCCTGTTCCTGCCTTCCGCCCTGAAAAGGCCGCAGCATCCTCTTTCTCTGCCCGGTGCAGTTCTTGGGGGATTTATGGCGCACGTGCTTTCCCCTGCATTGTTTTATTTGCCCGCTCTGTTTGCCTATGATTTCTATAGATTCGCTGCAGTAGCAGCAGGGCTGTCTTCTCTCGGGGTTATCACCGGAAGTCTGGTTGGAGCGTATACAGCATCCCGGTGGGTCAGAGACCGCCGGCTGATGAACTGTACCGAAAAGGACTGGGACCGGAAATGGATCCTTCAGGAACTGATCCACGGCATACGCTGGATCGTCGTCGGCCTGCTTCTGCTTGTGTTAGCGGCTCTCTCAATACTGATGTCTATCCTGCTCCGCACAGACGTTCTCACCTCTGCTGCCCATGTGGGGTGCATCGCTGCATTATATTTCATTTTAATTTGCAGTGGGACTGTTTCCATGGATACCCCCGGCACCGTTTTAAACAGGGCACTCCTGTATATGAACCAGGGCAGCCATTCAGGTGATTATCAGGCCATGGTATGGCTGGAAAAGATCCTGAAAAAGGAATCCCGGCGTCATAAGGAAGGCAGTTCTCCCGCTGATCCGAACCATATGGATCTCCTGAAGTATTACGTAACGCTCCAGATGGATCTCGGATATCTGCGGAAAGCAGCCGCGGCATGTAAGGAAGGTCTGGAACGCCTGGAACCGGCATCCGGTGAAAACCCGGATCCGGGATCTCGTCCGCTGAGACGGTTTTTCCATGAGACCCTGTTCTATTGTTATGGCAGGCTTGGAAAAGAGGAAGAAAAAGCAGCTTCCGCCATAAGCTTCCTGAATCTTCTTCCTCAGAGCGAGGAGCTCTCCCGGACCGATCCGGAAACACTATGCCGGCTCTATACCACCTCCTCAGCTGTCATGCGCGAAAATAATGACTGCAAAGCAGCGCTTGAGTACCTTAACCGGGCAGAGGCGCTCCTTAAGGACGAGAAAGAGGACTCCAGGCGCTGCTATATGGAAGGGCTCATCATGAAAGAGCGGGCCGCAGTCTTAAGAAAGCTGGATAATGCAGCGGAGGCGGAGGCGAGTCTCATGACAGCCCTTTCCCTGTTTGGATCCGTAACAGAGGAGATCCCGCAGAACAGGTCCCGTGTGCAGGCAGGCCTGATCTATTACACCCTTGCGGAGACCCGCAGGACAGACGGAAACTTCGAGGAAGCTCTCCGGTATTATGAGACTGCCCTGGATATCTTCGAGGACCGGTTCGGAGGCACTCATTTCTATGCGGTCGATGTATATCTGGGCCTTGCAGACCGGTACCTTGCCATGGGATTGGAAGACGATGCGGCAAAATATTACCGGAAAGCAGTGGATCTTCTGAGAGCCTACACCGGTATTGACAGTCCCGACGCGATCAGGGCGTACCGGGCTCTTGCTGACATCTATAAAGAAAAACGGCAGATGCACAAGGAAAAGGAATGCCTGGATCATGCGCTCGACGGATACCGCGCCGCGGGCCGCATCGACGATCCGGAGGTCCAAAAGATCAATGCCCGGATCAATGAACTGATGAAGCATATCGGACTGGGAGGCTGATGCTCAGAACTTCAGACCGCGGTAACGGACCGCGCAGGCAAAAACCTCCTGGATCCGCGGCATGGCAAGCGGCGGAACCGCCCGGCTTCCCGGCGTAAGCGCCTCCGGGCCCTCCGCCTCGAGAAGCGCGTAAAGCTTTCCGACCGCTTCACGAAGCGTAAGCTTCCCGTCGAAGATCCGCTCCTCCAGGTAAAGAAGCGCGTAGCCAAGCGCCGCGGTCTGCTCCCTGTCCACCAGCTGCTCTACCTGGCCGAGCTGTATCGCGTCACGGTCCAGAAGGACCTCGTCGATCCCGGTCACCTTGATCTTGTGCCTTTCATCCCGGCCGCGGGCCTGGTCATGTCCGACAGCGTTCCGGCTGTCCCGGCTGCGGGCCTGCATCTGCCCCGTCCCGCTCCAGCCCTTCGGGCAGCGGACAAAGTCCGGCAGGGCCGGCATACGGGAGGAAGCACCGGCTTCCGCAGCGACCGCTTCCTTCGCGCGTGCCGTGATATCGTACGGCAGGTAATGATCCATCTGGATCACCGTGTCGGCAGGCCCGAAAAACAGGCCCGAAGATCCTGCCACGAGGATGGTGGAGATCCCCGCATCCTCATAAAGCGGCCGCACACGGTGCAGAAACGGCGTGATCGGCTCCTGCTCCCTGCGCACCACCCGCTCCATCAGCGCGTCGCGCACCATGAAATTTGTCGCGCAGGTGTCCTCATCGATCAGGAATACCCGGCTCCCCGCCTCGACCGCCTCTATGGTATTGGCCGCCTGCGAGGTGCTTCCGCTGGCATTCTCCGTAGAAAAACCCTTCCCGCGCCGTCCTCCCGGCAGCCCGTCGATAAAGAGGGAAATGTCCGTGTTCCGCACACTTCTCCCATCCTCAGCACGAAGCTTCACCGCAGTCCGGTCCGTAACCACGAACTCGCGGCCGTCCCCGGCGATATGGTCATAGACGCCCCGCTCAAGCGCTGAAAGAAGCGTCGACTTTCCGTGATATCCCCCGCCCACGATCAGTGTTACGCCGCGGCGTATACCCATGCCCGTGATCTCGCCGGCATGCGGAAGCCGCGCCGTCATCCGGAGCGATTCCGGGGACCGGAATTTCACCGCGTCCTTCATGGGCCGCTCGGAGATCCCGCTCTCCCGCGGAAGCACCGCCCCGTCCGCGACGAAAGCTGCCAGTCCCTCCGCGTCAAGGAACTGCCGGAGCGCCTGCTGGTCGTCCGTCAGCTCAAGAAGACGCCGGAAGGCAGGAGCATCGTCCGCGTGGAAAAAAAGCGCGCTGCGGATCACCTTCGGAAGCATCTCAAAAAGAATGCTCACGAGCTCTGCCGCCGCGATGCTCCGCCCGAAGGCCGGGAACCCCACAAAAAACCGGAACAGGATCTCGCCGCTGTCCTTCCTGACCCGGCAGGCTGTCCGCTCAAGGACCTCCTGCCCCGGGCGGCTGGACTGGATCAGGCCGCTCTTCCCCGAGCCCTTCGCCCGCTCCGTAAGCCGGCCGGTCTCGCGGCAGAAGCGGCGCGCAAGCATGTCCTCGAGCGCGGTCTTCCGGGCCTTCGTCTCAAGAAACGCCGCGGGGAAGCCGGCGCGCTTTCCGTCCACCCGCACACTTAAAGAGGAGGGCGACGCGAACGGGTCCCCCTGTACATGATCGATATTCAGGACGTAATCCGGAAAGCGCCAGCTCCCGGCAAGGCTCTTGTACGCCGGATAGCTTTTATGGTCCATCTTAAGGATCGCTGTTCTCAGTTCTTCTGCTGTGTTCATGGTCATGGTTCCTTTTCCAGTTTTACCGAAGCTCCCGCTGCTCGTCCAGGATCTCCGCTTCGCAGTTTTCCTCCACGAACAGCGAGATCTCATCCATCAGGCTGTCCGCCATGGCGTTATGCGGGACTATGGCCGCCGCCCCGATCACGATGATCTGGTGCACGTCCTGCTCGTCGATCTCCGCCGCCGAAACATGAAAGCGGTTCTGCAGCTTCGCCACAAGACTTTTTACGATCATTCTCTTTTCCTTCAGGCTGTGCACCCAGGGCGCATGCAGGCGGAAGGTCATGGCTGCGATTTTCATAGGCATGATTGTCATATCTCCGGACAAAATTTCATCCTTCAGATCTCCACGATCCGGTTCATGGTGTTCAGAACATGCTTCTTGTCCGCGCACCAGAGCGGCGCGATGAGCAGCCTCTTCGGGCCGTCGCCGGTCATACGGTGCAGGACGGTCTTCTCCGGCAGGAGCCTTACGCTGTCCCGTACCAGCTCCGCGTACTCCTCCAGTGACATGAGCGGGTACGGATCCGCCGCGTACTCCTCCGCAAGCCGCGTCCCCTTCAGGATCTGCAGCATCTGAAGCTTGATGCCGTCGAGCTCCGGTTTTAACCCGGCAAGATAACGCACCGTTTCCAGCATCATTTCCCGCGTTTCCCCGGGAAGCCCGAAGATCACGTGGACTATGACCGTGATCCCCGCCTCCTTGAGACGCCTGTATGCATCCTCAAATACAGGAAGTTCATAGCCCCGGTTGATCCGAAGCGCGGTGCCCTCGTGGATCGTCTGAAGTCCCAGCTCGATCCAGACCGGCTTGACACGGTCCAGGTCCTTCAGGATCTCCAGCATCCTGTCAGAGATACAGTCCGGCCGGGTCCCGAGGGACAGGACCGCGATATCGTCCCGGGAGACCGCCTCCCGGTAAAGCCTGCCGAGCCGCTCCGGATCCCCGTAGGTGTTGGTGAAGGACTGAAAGTAGGCGATGAACCGCTTTGCCTTTGTTTTCCCGGCGATCCGCTCCTTCGCGGAACGGATCTGCTCCTCCAGAGGGGCAGGCGCGGCAGCGAATTCTCCCGATCCGCCTTCAGAACAGAAGGTGCAGCCCCCGGTCCCAAGGGTGCCGTCCCTGTTAGGACAGGTGCAGCCGGAGCTCAGGGAAAGGCGGTAGATCTTTTCACCGAATTCATTTTTCAGATAATCAGACAGCCGCTGCATGATCTCTCCTTCGCTCTCCCAGTGATTCCGTTCATCCGGCGCACCGAAACGGCCGGGGGACCCGGCCGCTGATTCCAGTCGGTTTTGTCTTTTTCCGGTCTCAGGTCTGCCTTATTACAGCTCCGTATATTTCGCGGCGCTTCCCCTGGCTTTTTCGACCGGATATTTTGCCTCGTTCTTGTCCATCTTGGCGTTGATGATCTCGTCCTCGTCAAGCTCCAGCCGGTCAAGCATGTTCCGACAGTACACCATCACGTCGGCGAGCTCTTCCTTCACATGCGCAAGATCAAATTCCGTATCGTTCCACTGGAAGCACTCCAGCAGTTCGTTCGCCTCAATGGAGATGGATTTTGCCAGATTGGCCGGCGTGTGAAACTGGTCCCAGTCCCTGTCCTCCGTAAACTTCCTGATCCGCGCTATCGTCTCTTCCTTCAAAACCGTTTCCTCACTTTGCAAAGTTAGCCCGCCTAACTTACTCACCAAAGTTAGCCAGTCTAACATATTAACAAGTTCTTCTTTCACTCATTTTCCAGCTTCTTCAGCGCGTCGTCATAGGCCGCCTTTGTCCTTGAGTCAAACAGCACCCACAGGATCTCATCCACTGCGTCCGGATGCGCTTTGACGAATCCGGACGCTGCATGCACCGCGATCTCCGCTGCCTCATAAAGCGGATAGGAATAGACGCCGGTCGATATCGACGGGAAGGCGATGCTCCTGATTCCACGTTCCGCCGCAAGCTTCAGGGAATTCGTGTAGCAGTTCGCCAGCTTCTCCGCCTCATGGTACCTGCCGCCGTTCCAGATCGGGCCGACCGTATGGATGACATATTTGCAGGGAAGCCTGTATGCGCCGGTGATCTTGGCCTCGCCAGTCTCGCAGCCGTTCAGCGTCCGGCACTCCGCCAGAAGCTCCCGCCCGGCCGCGCGGTGGATGGCGCCGTCCACACCGCCGCCGCCAAGCAGCGACCGGTTCGCCGCGTTCACGATCGCGGTGACGGAATCGACTCTCGTGATATCTCCCTGCATCGTATGAATGATCGTATTTCCAAGCTTCATGATGTTCTCTCCTCCCCCTGCTCCGGCTATCCTGCCTTCATTTCCGTGCGCGCTCTCCCGGCCCGCTCAGATCTTTTTTGCTTCCGCTTCCTCTTCCCTGGTCCGTCCTTCCTTGTTCCGTCCGTTACGGTCATAGCCGTCCGCCGTATATCCGATACAGTCGTAGCCCTCACGGTCATAACCATTCCGGTCATAGCCCTTCGCGTCATAGCCTTGGCGGTCGTAACCGTCCCGGTCAAAACCGTTCCTGTCGTAGCCTTCCTTGTCAAAACGGCTCGCGTCGTACACTGCGATCGCCGTCGCAGCCCCGAATGCCGCCGCCGCGATCAGCGATCCGATGATCCTTTTACTGTACATTCCTGCACCTCCTGATTCAGGATCCACGCGAACGCCTTTGCCGTCCGGAGCGCCGGATCCTTAAAATGGTTTCCCTTGTTCCACTCAAGTACGCAGTTCACCCCGCGTTCCCGAAGGATCTCCTGCCCGGTCCGGATGGCATCGCCCACCCTGGACATGACAGGATTCTTCGTCCGCTCCTCCCGGTCTCCCAGGCTCAGGTAGACCGCTTCCGCATGGATCATGTTTTCACGCATGAAGTCCGTAAATCCCGGAAACCAGACAGAGGGCGATGCTGCCGCGATCCCGCTGAACCGGCCGGTCCGGTATCCTGCCCAGAGCGCGAAGAGGGCTGCCAGCGAGTAACCGCCTATATAAAGCTTCCGCCCTTCCGGGATCACATCACTTAACAGCTGCTCCAGCGTTTCCCCGGCGCCTCCGCCAAAGCCCTCGCTTCCAAACACCGCCGGTGCCGGCCACGGAGACAGGTCATCATTCCAGCTGTTCACCTTGACCGCCTTAAGGCAGAAGCTCTTCCCCCCGGAAAGCTCGCGGATCAGCCGGACCTCCTCATCGATCACCTGAAGGTCATGATCATCGACCATCTGGAAGAGGAGGACGGGTGAACCCGGATCGCCATATGTTAATATGTCTAACTTTTTCATCATTATTCCCTGCTCAGGCTGCCTCCGCGCCAGTACCTTCCTGTATCCTTTTCGCCTGGAACCTTCTTTCAGATCTTCCTTGCTTTTCCCGTCATTTCCCGGATATTCAGCTTAAGGATATTGAGCCTGTGGAACGCCCCTTCAATATATTTGAGGCCGCGCTCGATGTGCTCCGGAGAATACTTCCTCAGGATCGATTCGATCCCTTTCTGCTTTTCTTCTCCTTCTTCTATGATCTCCATCGTTCCGAACACATTTGCCGACCAGTACTTTGTCCCGAATTTCTCAGGCATGAGCTCTGTACGGGAGACTACGGTAAAGCACACCTCCGGCTGAAACCGGATGTTATCGATCTTTTGGCCGCCTTCCGCGGAGCAGTGGATGTAGATCACGCCCGCTGCCTCATCGTACGCATAATTCAGGGGGACACTGTACGGCATCCCGTTTTCCATTACCATTGCAAGTACGCCGTACTCGCCGCTTTTCAGGATCTCCTTTACCTCTTCTCCTTCCAGCTTCCTGTCCTGTCTCCGCATCTCACGCATATTGGGGTCCTCCTGTTTTCAGATTTCTTTTGATTATTATATACCCGAAACAGCCTCCTGCGGACCCGGCTGGCATTTTCCGCCGGGGAAAATGTCTTCCCCGCCTCCTTTTACAATCCCTTTCCGCATGTTATAGTTTGGTTTATCAGGAATAGTTTGGTTTATCAGGAGTTTTGATTCAGAAAAGAGAGTGATACAAATGGCACAGACAGGAAAAAACATGACGGCGGACCGCACGGAGCTTTTTGAACGCGCGCCGATCCCGAAGGCCATGGCGGTCATGGCGATCCCGACGATCTTCAGCCAGCTGATCACCCTGATCTACAATATGGCGGACACCTGGTTTATCGGCCTGACCAACGACCCGTACAAGGTCGCGGCGTCCTCGCTGGTGCTTACGCTCTATCTCCTCACCATCGGCATCGCGAACCTGTTCGGCACAGGCGGCGGGACTCTGGTCTCCCGGCTTCTCGGTGCAAAGCGCGAGGACGAGGCGCGCAGGGTCTCATCCACCAGCTTTTACTGGGCCGCCGGCGCGGCGGTCTTCTATTCGGCGCTGTGCTTCTGCTTCCGTGACCAGGTCCTCCGGGCCCTCGGCGCGAGCGACCGCACCATCGGCTTTGCCCGCGACTATATGCTCTGGGTCCTTGTGATCGGCGGCCTGCCGACCGTGCTTTCCATGACCATGGCGAACATGCTCCGGAGCGTCGGCAGCTCCCGCGAGGCGGGCTTCGGCCTCGCCATGGGCGGGATCCTGAACATCATCCTGGATCCGCTCTTCATGTTCGTGATCCTTCCGGACGGCCAGCAGGTAAAGGGCGCGGCCATGGCGACCATGCTCAGCAACACCTGCTCCATGCTGTTCTTTGCCTCCATCATCCTGAGGATGGGGGACGATGCTGTCCTGACCTTCAAACGCGACGTGGGGCGGCCGGACCGCGAATCCATAGCCTCCCTGTTTTCCGTCGGTATTCCTGCCGCAATGGCGCTGTGGCTCTTTGACTTCGCCAACATGATCATGAATATGCGCGCGGCCGGCCACGGGGACTTTGAGCTTGCCGCCGTCGGCATCGTCCTCAAGGTGGAGCGCCTGCCGCTCGCCACGTGCGTAGGCATCTGCCTGGGCATGGTCCCGCTGATCGGCTACAACTATACGGCGAAAAACTTTAAACGCCTGGACGGCGTCTTTGCCTTCGCGCGTTTCGCGGGGCTCGCGGTCTCGCTGGTCTGCGTGATCCTGTACCGCACCTTTGCCGGCAGTATCATCCTCGCCTTCATCAAGGAGCCGGAGACTGTGCGCATAGGGACCAAGATCCTGTCCGCCCGCTGCTTCGCCACGCCGCTCATGTTCCTGTGCTTCAGCATGGTGAACTTTTTCCAGGCGATCGGCAAGGGCTCGGTCTCGTTCCTGCTCGCGGCGGTCCGCCAGCTGGTGTTCAACATCCCGCTGCTGCTCCTTCTG
>Ga0129307_1002857_pt1 | contig 12269 bp, 12 predicted proteins | sample P1105metagenome_FD_94437 | JGI IMG/M metagenome (GOLD analysis project Ga0129307, IMG submission 94437) | Capybara group fecal microbial communities from Wisconsin, USA - P1105 metagenome | ecosystem: Host-associated > Mammals > Digestive system > Large intestine > Fecal | place: USA: Wisconsin... | reverse complement strand
GGGTACCGCACCCTTCACCAGTAACAAGTTTCTATCTTCGATGACCTTGACCAGTTTGACGTTCTGGATCGTGATGGTCTCTCTTCCCATTCTTCCGGGCTGCTTGTTGCCCTTGAAGACTCTGCCGGGATAGGATGCGCCGGCCAGTGCGCCCTGCAGTCTCTTGTGCTTGGAGCCGTGACCCATGGGGCCTCTGTGGTGGCCGTGGCGCTTGATGTTGCCCTGTGTGCCCTTGCCCTTGGAAGTGCCGGTGATGTCCAGCTTGGCGCCTTCCTCAAAGTCAGCAACGGTGATTACCTGTCCGACTTCGTAGGTTTCGCCTTCTTCGGGGCGGAACTCCGCCAGGACTTTCTTGGCGGTGACGCCGGCCTTTTCGAAGTGACCAGCCATGGGCTTGGTGACTCTGTGCGCCTTCTGATCTTCAAATCCGATCTGAACAGCTTCGTAGCCGTCGTTCTCCATGGTCTTGACCTGGGTGACTGTCTCCGGACCCGCTTCGATGACGGTTACGGGGACGACGTCGCCTTCTTCGGTGAAGATCTGCGTCATGCCGATTTTTCTTCCGAGTAAAGTTTTCATGTTTACCTCCTGTGTTCTTACAGCGGATCGCCTTTCCGTGCTTTCCCGTGCAACTCTTTTTTCTGGGAATCGCTCTTCCCGGCGATCATACTAAGGGGAGTTCCCTTTGTTTACAGCTTGATCTCGATGTCAACCCCAGCCGGGAGTTCCATCTTGGTCAGCGCATCCGTTGTCTTAGCGGTCGCGCCGGTGATGTCGATCAGACGTTTGTGCGTTCTCTGCTCAAACTGCTCTCTGCTGTCCTTGTACTTGTGGACGGCTCTCAGGATGGTGACCACTTCCTTCTCCGTGGGGAGCGGAATGGGGCCGCTGACCTCTGCGCCGGTCTTCTTCGCCGCTTCGACGATCTTGCTGGCCGACTGGTCGAGCAGTGCGTGGTCATACGCCTTAAGCTTGATTCTGATCTTCTGAAGTTCGCTCATTTTCTTCCTCCAATTTCTTTTAGTACTGTTTTCGCTATTTCCTGTACAAGGGGTTTTGTTCAGTTTTCAACGTTTCAGGTCTTTCGCTTGCTTGCACACGCTTCCGTGTGTTTTCTTTTTTGACCCCTACTCGAACCGCATAAATCCCTTCGCCCCCGTCCTGCGGAGACAATTCTCGGCGGAAATTACCTGATAGCTCAGCAACTTTCCGCTTCATCGCTATATTCGCAAGCTTTTTAAGTATATCTTAGAGTATATGAAAAAGCAAGATGATTTTTGGATTTTCTCATCTTGCTTTTTTGCTCCTTTTGGGTCTTCAAAATGGCTTGTTTTCAACGAATATTTCGCTCAATACGAAACACGGTTTCGGGCGTTTCTAAGCCATTCCCCTATATATTGTATCCCCGCGCAGGTATCCCCGGCCGGTCCACATCAGCTTGTGGTGCAGCCGCCCCGGAAGAGGCCTGCAGCAGCCCGCATCAGCGGAAGAATATGCTGCCGCCGATGAACTCCCGCAGGATCGAGTTGTTGACGATCACATCCTCGTCATCATACACCTGGAAGAAGTTGAGGAACCGCAGCAGACGGTGCGCTTCCGCGTATTCCGGTTCATCCTGTTCGATCGACTCGAGCAGCGGCGCGGCATACTTCTTGAGCACGGACAGTTCATAGATGTGCACGGAGTTGAAGAACGCATCCGCTTCGCCGTTGTACGGGAAGATGTTCTTGTCCTCCCCCGCGCGGACCTTCGGCCACTCGCGGATCGTCTCCTGCGCGGAATGACCGCGGTACTTGTAGTCGCGGACCATGCGCCGGATCATGCGCGCATCCGTCGTGGGGATGCGGTTGTGTTTATCGATACAAAGCTGCGTCAGCGGACTGATGTAGATCTTATACTTCTCCGCATCCGGGATCTCTTTTGTCAGTTCCCCGTTCAGCGCGTGGATCCCCTCGATCACGATCGTCTGCTCGTGGTCGATCTTTGTCTTGCGCTTCCCGAAGATCTTCTTGCCCAGCATGAAGTCAAAGGTCGGCAGGTCTACAGTCTCCCCTGCCAGCAGTCCGTTCATGTCGCGGTTGAACAGGCCGATGTCGATCGCGGACAGATTTTCATAGTCCGGCTCCCCGTTCGCATCCAGAGGTGTCTCGTCCCGCTCGACAAAATAGTCATCCGTACCCATGTAGAGCGGCCGTGCGCCGTTGACGGCGAGCTGGATGCAGAGCCGCCGCGCAAAGCTCGTCTTGCCGGAGGAAGACGGCCCCGCGATCAGGATGATTCTCTTCTTCTGCTCGGTGATCTCTTTGGCGATCTCAACGATGCGCTTTTCATGGAGCGCTTCCGAGAGCTGGATCACTTCCTGCATGCGGTTCTTCTCGATGCATTCGTTCAGATCGATCACCGAGTCGATCCCGAGGATATCCTGCCAGTGGCTCGTCTCCTGGAACGCCTCATACAGTTTCACATCGTCCACGTACGGCTGCAGCACCGACGGATCGGAGGTGTGCGGGTAGCGCACCAGAACACCCTCGCGGTACTTGCGCAGTTCGAACAGATCGATATAGCCCGTGGACGGCACCATCTCGCCGTAGAAGAAGTTCTTGAACCCTTCCAGGCTGAAGTAACGCACTTTCTTGTTGCGGCTTTTCTCAAGCAACCGCTTCTTATCCTGCAGCAGCAGTTCATCCAGGCTGGCAAGCGCTTCTTCCCTGGTGACGACCTCCTTGACGAACGGCAGATCGGCGGCGACCAGTTCATGCATGCGCGCCTCGATGGCGGCGACTTCCTCTTCCGTCACACCGCCCTCTTTATGAATGATCGTGAACAGCCCTTTGTTCAGCGCATGCAGGATCTCCGTATCCACACGGCCGAGCACGTCCTCGACCGATTTCAGATAGATCAGGATCAGGCTGTGCTCATAAACAAGATTGGCGATCTGCGTCCGCATGTCAAGGAATTCGACCTTGCACGAACGGGTCAGTTTTTTCGAAAGTTCTTCGACCTTATTATCCACCTTGGCCGCCAGCACTTTATACGGCAGTTCATCGCGCACCGAAAGGTACAGCTCTTCGATGGTGGTGCCGCTTTTCACTTCGATCTCCACGGCCGGCTGCCGGGGGCCCTTCTGCAATAATACCTTCATGATTGGTTTTCCATTTCTGTGTTCAATTCTGCATATACGCCGGCGTTTCCGCCCGCGCGCCTGTACCCGTTAGTATATCATAAAAGGAGCGGTTTGACACCGCTCCCCTCTGATCCGGTCCGCGTCCGCGCTGTGCACTTCCCTGCCGTTAGAAAGCGGCAGCTGCCGCCTGCTCCATCTGCGGTGCGGCGTTTTGCGCCTGCAGCGGTTCATCGGCAGCAAGGTCCGGACGGCCGCGCAGCAGCGAGCAGATTTCTTTCATCTCCTTGCTGTGCAGGGTGATCCCGCGGGACATGACCTGATGGTCCGGATTCCAGTCGCGGATATCATACTTCGGCTTGGCGTCGTTCCAGGCGACCATATTGATCTCCTTCGTCCAGCCGTTGCCATAGGTCGCCAGCACGCCGATGTGCTCGGTGATCTCAAATACGATATCTGTCTTTTCCCTTTCGTTCATCGTACACCTGTCTCCTTTCTTTCTTATTCCCTTATCTGAGTCAAGTATACGTTGAATGGAAATATATGTCAATCCATAAATTGTAATTTATTTCCTTTTTTAGTCGAGCGTGATATTGGTCCTCTGCAGCATGACCTCCAGCACGTCGCGCACCGTATCGATCGGGATCGCAAAGCCCATCCCTTCTACGTCGATGCCGGCGTTCTTGGCGTTCACGATGCCGATGAGTCTGCCCTGGCTGTCGAAGAGGCCGCCGCCCGAATTGCCCGGGTTGACCGCCGCATCCACCTGGGTCAGCCGCATCTCATTGCCTTCGATGTTGGCACGGCGGTCCACGCCGGAGATGATCCCCTGAGAAACGCTCAATACGAAGTTGCCGAGCGGATTGCCGACGACATAGATCTGATCGCCTGCACTGTAGCTGGCATCGTCGCCGAGTGCGGCCGGCGTCAGCCCCTCCGCATCGATCTTTAGCAGTGCCAGATCCATCTTTTCGCTGGATGCGACCAGTGCCGCTTCATAGACGCGGTCGCTGCTGTCCTGCACTTCGATCTTTGAGGCATTGCTGATCACATGCGCGCAGGTCACAATATAGCCGTCTTCGCTGATGATCACGCCGGACCCCGCCCCGCTGGCATCCATGGGTCCGTAGAAGGTGCTTACGGTACCGGTGGTTTTGATGCATACAACAGAGTCCATGATCGTCTTGATCACATTGGCATCCGATGTCGTTGTCTGCATAACATCATTCTCCGTCTGCGCCGCATCGGCTGCCGCCGTCTGCGCGGCATCATCCGCCGCCTGCTGCAGATCGGCCTCTATGATCGTTGCAGAGATCGCACCCATGCCGGCATGTGTGCCCGCCGGCATCTGCGGCTGTTCCGCAACCGGCTGCTCCGGCGCATAGTGCTGCATCACCGCAATGCCGGACACGGCACCCGTGACCGCGGCAAGCACGATGCACAGGCAAAGAATGCCCATCGTAACCATCCGCGGCGGACGCCTTCTTTTCCGTGCCTTCTTCCGCACCTGCGGCTGGACGCCGTACGCTGCGTCCGCTTCCTGCCATGCGCTGTTCACGTCAGCAAAAGCAGGCCCTTCTTCCGGGTCTTCGTAAGCATCGTCTGTATATTCGCTGTACGCATCCTCCAGATAGACTTTATATGCCTCTTCCGGATCCGGGGCATGCCGGGTGGCGCTTTCTTCGTCAAGCGGTATGAACCCGTCGATGCGATTCTTTTCCTCATTCCAGTAGAATGTGTCCTTCTTATCCATCTGGGCCCTCCTTCTCTATTATATGACAAATTGTAAAGCAGGTATCTTAAAAAAACTTAAAGCGGCAAAGAAAAGAGCGCTGCCTGCTGCAGCGCTCTGTCCGTTCTCTTTTCCGGTGTTCTTCCGTAGTGGTTATTTCACCAGCTTTGCGATCGCCTTGGCGGTCTTCACGCACTTCTCTTCCGAAATGGAAGCGACCGAGACGCGTACGCCCTTGGCGAGCGGTACCGTGAAGATGCCCTGCTCTTCCAGCGCCGCGCTGATGGCGTTCGGATCTTCATGCTCGATGCAGGTGAAGAAGCCCGCATCAAACGGCACGTTCTCCACGCCCTCTTCACGCAGCGCCGCCTCAAACGCCTTGCCGCGCGCGATCAGCATGTTGCGGAAGTATTCTCTTTCCCTTGCGACCTTTTCGATCAGCTCTTCGGATGCGTAGATGTTTGCCAGCACGGTCTGTCCTGCACGGACACAGTTGGACCAGCTGCCGCGGGAGGAATACTCCGCGCAGCGGCGGAACTCTTCCGCAATCTCCGCGGTCGGTGCCATGCAGACCAGCGCACCTGTACGCATGCCGTAGAGCGTCAATGTCTTGGAAGCGCTGTAGGCGACGAGCGGCAGTACATGCTCGTTCAGCAGTTCCACCTTCTTGAAGAAGCTTCTGTACTCCTCTTCATCACCGGCAAAGTCGATGTACGCCGCATCGATCAGCAGCGTGACGGGGCCTTTGGCCGATATGCGGTTGAGCGATGCGACGACCTTGTCCCAGTCCTCATCGGTCAGGGAGTAACCGGTCGGGTTGTGCGCCGGGGTGTTCAGGATGATGACAAGACGGCCCTGCTCATCGACCAGCTTCTCAGCAGTCTCGGCAAAGCTCTCCGCATTGAACGCACCGTCCTTTGTGAACAGTTCATATGTCGCAATGCTGCGGCCGAGCTCACCGACGATCGTCGTATAGCCGGCCCAGAACCAGTCGGATGTCATGATCTTGTCGCCGGGCTGCGAATAGTTGGAGATGGTGTTGCGCAGCGAGCCGGTCCCGCCGGGGGATGCGCAGACCTCTACAAAGCGGTCTGTTTTGTGGCTGCCGAACAGCGCCTTCTTGACAGCTTCTTTGAAAGCGGGGATCCCGGAGATCGGTGCATACTCCGCATAGTCCGCGGGCGTCAGCATTCTGAGTGCGTCCATGACAGACTCCATGACGATCAGTTTGCCGTTGTCATCCAGCAGCGCACCGATGGTCGCGTTGACGACTGCATCCTGTCCCTTCTCTGCGATCATGGCCTTCGCACGGCCGTTGATGGCAAAGATCTTATCTTCCTTGGGGATCGTCCTTCCGTTTTCCTGCGCAATGATCATGAATTGCCTCCTTCTATGTTTTTTCTTTCCTGCTCCTTAAAGAGCGATCTTCACATAATTGATGGCCTTGCCGTTTTCCGAAAAGCGGGCTTCGTACTCGGTCATCACGTTGTCCGCCGCGTACGCGCTGTTGTGCAGATCCCGGCTCATCTCAAGGATATCATACCCCTCCGCCGCGATCTCTTCCAGCGTAAACTCAAAAAGCCCGTCATTATCGGTCTTGAAGGCAAGGAATCCGCCTTCCTTCACAACATCCCTGTAGGATGCCAGATACGCCCTGTGCGTCAGCCGCCGTTTTTCGTGGCGCGCCTTCGGCCAGGGATCAGAGAAATTGAGATACAGACCGTCCAGTTCCCCCTCCGCAAAGAAATCGCGGATGTCGTGGACATAGGCGCACAGCAGTCTGGCGTTGCCGGTCTGCTGCTCCATCAGCTTCTGACCAGCCCGCAGGAGTACGCCCTGGTGGCCTTCAATACCGAGGAAGAGGTCTTCCGGGTGGCGCTGTGCCATCTCCGCAATGAATCGCCCTTTCCCGCAGCCGAGTTCTGCATACAGCGCGCGATCCGTTACAGGAGCGAGGCCTGATACAGGGGCGAGGCTGTCAGCAGATCGCTCTCGCAGATCTGTGCTCGCTTCGCTCGCAACGATCTGCTCGAGCTGGATCTGCTGCGCCTCACCCGCAGCATTCTGCACCTCGCCTTCCGCATTCATATCCGCGCCGCTGTTCTGACGAAGCCCGCCCGCGAAAAGTTCTCTCCAGTGGCCGCGCTGGTCGCACGGGTGCGGTGCTTCCTGCCCCCAGCGGTCGTGCCGCGGGGCCGCTTTCTCCGGATCCGCATCCGCCTCTTCATAGGTGGCATGCAGATAGCAGGCTTCTACCAGCTCAAGTTTTTCATCCAGGTTTCTGACTTTTCTCTGTCTCATCGTTTCTATTTGCACGAATCACCGTGCTGTTCAGATTGGCTATTCGAAAATGTGCTTGTATCTCTTCAGGAATTTGAGAAGCGGCAGACCGATCACATAGCAGGCGATCAGTTCGCCGAGCCCCACCCAGCCCATGCAGGCCCAGAGTCCGGGCACGCCGTAGGCAAAGTGCAGCATGCCACCAACGATGATCGCATTCGCGATGACCGGCGGCAGCGGAACCAGCCAGTCGTGGTCACGCAGCAGATAGGAGCCGATCGTCGCGATCAGGGTCGCCAGCGTCCCGAAGACCACATCGAAGATCCCGTAAGGGCCAAGCAGGTTGGCCAGCAGACAGCCGATCGTAAGACCGGGGATCCCGACGGGAGTCAGCGCCGGCAGTATGGTCAGCGCTTCCGAGACACGCACCTGCATCGGGCCGTAGCTGATGGGTGCGAGAAGGATCGTAAGTACGGCATAGATCGCCGCAATCAGCGCGCCCTGTATCAGGCGGCGGGTTGAAAGTTTTGTTTTATCCATGGTTTCCTTTCTGACACGGAGTTATTCAGTTTTTACTGTGACTGTAACGGTTTATCTATATCAGCACCCGCAGTGTGATGATGCCTGCCGCGAACAGCAGGAGGATGACTGCAGTGATATAGTCTCTTGTACGGAATCGCATTTCCGTCATGCTCGTGCGGCCCTGGCCGCCGTGATAGCAGCGAGCCTCCATGGCAAGCGCCATGTCCTGTGCGATCCGGAACGCGCTGATGAACAGCGGCACCAGGATCGGGATCATCTGCTTGGCGCGGTGCAGGATATTGCCGGACTCGAAGTCCGCACCTCTGGCCTGCTGCGCCTTCATGATCTTGTCGGTCTCATCGAGCAGCGTCGGGATGAACCTGAGCGCAATGCTCATCATCATGGCGATCTCGTGCGACGGCACACCGATCTTTGAGAGCGGCTTCATCAGACGCTCCAGCCCGTTCGTGAGCTGGATGGGCGTCGTCGTGAACGTCAGGATCGAGGAACTGATGATCAGCAGGATCAGCCTGCCGGCCATGAACAAAGCCCTCTTCAGTCCCTGATCCGTGATCGTGAGCTTCCAGATCCGGACGAGCACTTCGCCGTCATACATAAACAGATTGAGTACGAAGGTGAACAGGATGACCAGGAAGATCACCTTCAGCCCCCGCAGGATATAACTGAGCGGGACCTTTGACAGGGCGACCTCGACCGCAAGGAACACGAAGCAGGCCGCAAACCCGATCCATTCGTTCACGATGAACAGCAGGATGATGTAGGCCAGCGTCGCGAGGATCTTGATGCGCGGGTCAAGCCTGTGAAGGATGCTGTCGCCGGGATAGTACTGCCCCAGGGTGATGTCGCGGATCATGCGTCCTCACCTCCCTCTGCAGCAGGGTCTGTCTTACCCCCGCGGAGCTGCCGGGCGATGGCCTGCGCCATCTCCGGGATCGTGAATGCATCTTTCGGTACGTGCAGCCCTCTGGTCTCCAGCTTCTCCGCCAGATCCGCCAGATCAGGAATATCCAGCCCGATCTCACGGAGCTCAGCGCTTCTCGCAAAGACTTCCTTCGGCGTGCCATGCATTCTGACCTGCCCTTTGTCCATCACGAGAACTTTATCGGCGTACTCTGCAATATCATTCATGTTATGGCTGACCAGGATGATGATGCTGTCCGCCTGCGATTTGTGGTACGTGCGGATCATATTCAGCACATCCCTGTGCGCCCGCGGGTCGAGCCCCGCCGTCGGCTCATCAAGGATCAGCACGCGGGGACGCATCGCCAGCACGCCGGCCATGGCGATCCGCCGCTTCTGCCCGCCCGAGAAGTCGAACGGAGATTTATCCTTGATCTTATCGTAATCCAGACCGACCATGCTGAGCGATTCTCTGACGCGCTCGTCGATCTCTTCCTGCTCCAGTCCCAGGTTGCGCGGGCCGAACGCCACGTCAGCAGCCACAGTCTCATCAAAGAGCTGGTATTCGGGGTACTGAAAGACCAGGCCGATCTGTCTGCGCACCGCCAGCAGCGATACCTTCGGCGCCGTGATGTCCACGTCTCCGATCAGGATCTGTCCTTCATCGGGCTTGAGCAACCCGTCGAGGTGCTGCAGCAGCGTGGACTTGCCGGAACCGGTGTGGCCGATGATGCCCAGGAACTCTCCGTCTTCCACCGTGAAAGAGACATCTTTCAGCGCAACGGACTCCTGCGGCAGTCCTTTATTGTAGATATGCGTGATGTTTCTTACTTCGATGGACATAACGCTTCTATCAGTTCCTCCTCTTCCACGATGCCCGCCGGCAGTTGGATGCCGAGATCGTGCAGATGATACGAAAGGTCGACCGCCATCGGCACATTCAGACCGAGTGCCATCAGACTGTCGCGGTCGGTAAAGATCTCACGCGGGGTGCCGTCCATGTAGATCCGGCCGTCGTTCAGGATGACGATCCGGTCCGCCTGGGCCGCTTCCTCCATGAAATGGGTGATCAGGATGCAGGTGATGCCTTCCTCATGGAGCTGCCGGATGATCCGCATGACCTCCTTGCGCCCCCTAGGGTCCAGCATCGCCGTCGGCTCGTCGAATACGATGCACTGCGGCCGCATGGCAATGGCGCCCGCGATGGCGATCCGCTGTTTCTGGCCGCCCGAGAGAAGATGCGGGGCATTCCTCTTGAACGCCGACATCCCGACTGCCTCCAGCGCCTCATCCACGCGCCGTCTGATCTCAGCCGGCTCCACGCCGAGGTTTTCCGGACCGAAGGCCACATCATCCTCGACGATGGAGGAGACGATCTGGTTGTCCGGATTCTGGAAGACCATGCCCGCAGACTGCCGTACATCCCACAGATGCGCCTCATCCCGCGTATCGTAGCCGTTGACCCATACCGTGCCCTCACCCGGCAGAAGCAGCGCGTTCACCAGCTTCGCCATGGTGGACTTGCCGGAACCGTTCTGCCCGATGATGGCAACAAAACTGCCCTTCTCAATCGAAAGGGTCAGGTCGTTCAGCGCATTGAAGGACTCCTTCACGTCTGTCGCCGGATATGTAAATGTCACATGTTCCATACGGACGATGTCATCCATTGGCCGCTACCTTTCCTGCTCACTGTCTGTCTCGTAATACTTTTTCAAATGCTCTTTCAGCGCGCTCACCACGATCTGACCAGGTGCCGTCTGCGCTTTGGAAGATGCGCCGAATGTGATGCAGGAACCGAATGTCCCGCCGCAGACACGGCTGGGCATCCCGAGCTGCCCCATCGACAGCGCGATGAACGGTACGGTGAGGATCTCCTGTGCATCCGCTGCCGCTTCCAGGAGCGTGTGCACATCGTCCTCCGACTGCGGCATGTACGCCACCTTCGGAATATCCGCCCCCATCTGCTGCATCGTCAGCATGCGCTGGGTGATCTCCTTGCGCGACGGGGTCAGATTGAAGTCGTGGTTGCTCAGGATCACGGTCTTGCCGTTCTCATGCGCCAGTGACACAAGGAACGCTGTGACATCGCGGTCCGCGCTGCCCTCTTTGTCAAAGGCTTCAATGTCAATCACCTTCGCATCGCTCTCCATGATGTAGGAACGGATGATCTCCCTGTATTCCCTGGAAGACAGCGCCGCCTGCCCGCCCTCGCTCTCCGTGCGCAGTGTCAGAATGACGGGGCGTGCATCTTCTTCTGCAATGGCCGCCAATGTGCGGTTGATCCCGTCAATATCGGCATACTGCCCGCCAAGCAGATAGTCTGTCCGCCATTCCAGCAGGTCCGCCTCTTCCTCTCTGATCTGTCTGTGCATGTCCAGCACCAGGTCAAATTCTGCTGCTGCCAGTCCCATGCAGATCTTCGGGATCCCTTCTCCGATTGTCAAGTCCGCGATCCGGACGGTCTTTGCTGTCACGCTGTGATACTCCTTTATTCTTTCTCTATCCGCCGTTAAGCGGATTACGTTTCATAATATCACAAATCCAGTGCCATATGAACAGGAATCGCTCTAAAGTCCAATCTTAACGCATTTGTCACACGTCCGCTACAGCCTTCTGAATCCTTCCCCGGCAACTTCGTTGCTGTCCATCATGATCATGAACGCTTCGGGATCGATGCGGCGCACGACGGCCCGCACCTGATAGAGCTGCTTGTTGCTGCAGGCGCACATGACAACCGCCTTCGGCGAGCCGGTATGCCCCCCTTCCGCCTGCAGAAGCGTAGATCCGCGCTCGACCTCCTGGTCGATTGCCGTGGTGATCTCGGTCTCTTTGTCCGTGACAATGATCGCGAACTTCTTCGCGTTGGCACCGAACATGACCTTATCCAGCACGGTCGTCAGAATGAACGTGATGATCATGCCGTAGATCACACCGTCGATGCCGGTCTTTGCAATGATGGCGCCGAGCAGGATGATGACCGCATCACAGACGAACGAGATCGTTCCGAGCGTCAGATGCGGGCGCTTCTTCTGGATGGCCAGGAAGACAAAATCCATGCCGCCCGTCGAAGAGCCACGCATGAAGATCAGTCCGTATCCGATCCCGCAGAACACGCCGCTGCAGATGGCCGCGAGCAGCCTGTCCCCGTCGTATACCGGCATCAGCGGCGCCACGAGGTCCATGATGGCGTATCCGATGACCATGGTCTTGATGGAGTCGATAAAGAATCGCCTGCCGAGCAGTTTGTAGGTCCCGATCGCGATCGGCAGATTGAGAATACCGGATACCAGGCCGATCGGTGTATGGAACAGATAGTACAGGATCAGCGCAATGCCTGAAAGCCCCGCCATCGGGAATCCCATCGCCGCCGCAAAGTTATAGGTGCCGATCGCGATCAGAAAACCGGCAACGATATCCACCAGTACGTCGATCGCAATATCCTTCATCTGCTTCTTCATCTTCCCCTCCATATCGGCAGCTGTCAGCCGATCTGTACTTGCGTTGAAAAAGACCCGCGGGAGATCCCTCCCGCAGGCCTTTCTTCCATTCACAGTGTAACTGTCAGTCCGTAATTACTCGATGATCTCGGTAACAACGCCGGAACCAACTGTTCTGCCGCCTTCTCTGATAGCGAAGCGAAGACCTTCTTCGATCGCGATCTCAGTGATCAGGCTGATCTCCATGACGACGTTG
>Ga0129307_1002856_pt1 | contig 12269 bp, 10 predicted proteins | sample P1105metagenome_FD_94437 | JGI IMG/M metagenome (GOLD analysis project Ga0129307, IMG submission 94437) | Capybara group fecal microbial communities from Wisconsin, USA - P1105 metagenome | ecosystem: Host-associated > Mammals > Digestive system > Large intestine > Fecal | place: USA: Wisconsin... | reverse complement strand
CACTTTTATATCAAATTGTTGATTATATTACAAAAGTACATAATGATTTATTGACACTTAATGATGCTTATGAAGCAAACTTCACAGATAAGCAACTCCATTTCCTTGTGATTGGTTGCGTCGGCATGGCTATGATTTTTGTGATACACCCAATTTTCAAGTTTTTAGCTAACCACGGCGCCGTACTTACAATCAGCTGGATATACGTATTTACGTTGATTGTACTTATGACCTTTGCAATTGAAATTGGCCAGAAAATCACCCACACCGGTGTCATGGACTTCAATGATATCGTCTTTGGCGTCTGGGGATTTATGCTGATGTTTGCAATCTTTGCACTGATTAGATTTATCCTAAAAGGAATTGCGAAGCTTTTTAGAAGATAATTAAGAGTGTAGGTTTTGATAATTAAAGTGAATATATAAAAGGGAAGTCCTCGCAGTTTTGGTGCTGCGAGGACTTTTGGTGTATCTATTTACTTAGGCTTAGCCACCTTGACGTTGCCCTGTTGTGTAGTTTGGGTATTAGTGGCGCGACGCTCTGGGTTTTGGATAATACTTTTAGTAAGCTGGCCATGAAGTCTTTCTGCAGGTGTACCAGGTCCAAGTTGAACTTGAATAACTCTATCAGGTTTTTTTTTGGTTACGCGTATACGTTTAGGTGGTTTTTTATTAGCATCATGAATATTCGCAGGTGCGGGTTGCCCCTGTTGAGTACTTTGTGCACCCATATCATTTTCTGATACTTGCACAGAAGTGTCACTATTCCCATTAAAATCAATAGGAATAGGAACGAGTGGTGGCATATCTTTTGGCACCTTTTGCTTTTTGAAAAAGCTCTTTAATTTCTTGAAAATCTTTTTGGCACGATTCTTCTTTTTGCTATCATTTGTTTTTGCCATATCGTTTCCTCCTTAAATAAGATTTCCCCTCATTTATAATTCAATAAAAAATCTTATTTTTTTCCATTTTGAAGCAAAAAAAGAACATATGGAAAAAAATGAAAATTTTTTTTGAATTAATAATAGAGCGAAACGTAGAACAAAAATATGAACATATAAACTTTTTAAAGAAGGAGGTATTGTTATGGCAGGAACATTTAGCGAGGAGTTAGAAAAAATTTTGGCGGAAATGAATCAGAGTCGTACAAATTTCGCCAATAAAACAAAAGAGACGTGGAATAAACGGTTAAATAATGAGATATCCAAAGAAGAAAGAGAATCAAATTATAATACGTTGATGCTCCAAAACAAAGAAAAATTAACTGAGTTGATGCATCGTGGTATCCAGATTATTTCATCGCACAGGTCTGATTTAGATGAAGAACTTAAAAAAACTGTAAAAGAAATAGGGCCGTTGACCGAGGACACGAAAAATAATATAGGAGAAGAAAAAAGTAAGCATATTTCAAATTTAGATTTTAGTCTTCAAATGATTAATGTTATGGAGCAGGCATTCATGCGGATGAATGAGATAGATGTAGCATTGATGACAAACCCGGATGACAAACTATTTGAGGAACTTACAGGCTTAGAAGCTAACATGAAAAAGGGAGCGAGTATAGTTACAGAATGTGAGGGAAAGATAAAACAATATATTGCAAAAAATAGCATTTCTGAGAGAACTATAGAAGATCAGGTTAATAATGATACAATGCAATCAATTCATTCGGTAATTGAGAGTAGTGGCAACACGAATTTATGGCGCAAGAGCTTTGAAGATATGCTTGGAAATGTCCAACGGCAATTAGAAACTCTTGAAATGATTAAGGAGAGGATGAATGGAGATGAAACATATAATACGCACAAACAAAAATTAGAAGACGCGAGGGATGATTTGCAAAGATATTTAAATAACACGGCAATTGATTTTTCACTTATCGATGAAAACACAAAGCCAACTATAGAACAGGGTCTTAAAAATATAGATAGAGATGTGAAAAGTGCAGTTGAGTATGTGGATAATCTAATAGAGAAATTCAAACAGGAGTCGTCAACAGAAAATGTGGAACAGAGTCCAAATGAAGAGCAACTTTCTAGTACAAGGAATATTGAAGAAGAAATACGTAACACTTTGGCTCGAGTAGGAGACAGTAAGAAGACAATTAAAAATGCTGATTTACAAGCTGATATTGAAGTTTTGGCGCATTTGAACAAATTCAGTACCGGGATAAGCGGCAAAAATTTAACAGATTATGCAGCAAGTTTGGTAGATAGTATTAATGAGCGAATGGATAATAGTGAAGCGGAATTAACGCAGGCTGATAAAAAAGAATTTGAAAATCTACTTTCTAGGGCAAAGGAAATAATGGACAAGACTTCAGCTGAGGTTAATAATGCTGATGTAAATAAAGTAAATGATCCTAATTATTTTGCTAGATTAGAAATTTTAACACAAATGCATGACAAGGCAGAAGCTTGTAAAAATAGATTAGATGAGTATCTTGAACATGAAAATTTGGTAAGGAATAGGAAGGAAAATAATTCTGAGGCGTATACAGAAATGTATGATAGTTTTGCGGGTCTTAGCAAGGAACAGCGTATTGCCAATATGAGAGAGATATTGGGTAACATAGAACATAATATAGGTAACAATCTAGAACCAGTGCAATCGAATGGCGTAAGACAAAATGATTCACTAAACAGTATTACAGAAACAGATACTGTTCCTAGGGGTGTAGAAACTAACCATCATACTAATTACTCGTATAAAAAAACTATAAAAAATGTATTTAGAAAAATAAAGAAGGCTTCTATTAGCCCATTCAAGAAATGTTTAAATATGGGAAAGAAGCAAGGTACATAAATTCTCATAACCCCCAAAAAGCTCTTAGCATAAAAATGCTAAGAGCTTTTTGTTGTGAACACATATAAAAAGAAAGTTTAACTAGCTAAATCACATTCAACTGCAAACGGTTGTAGTCCCTCTCCTCTAAGAGTGAGAGCACCCTGCGGGCTCTAGAGTACTGAGTACGGTTGATAGATATGACGCACATCTTGTTAGCGCCGTTGTAGGAGCCGCGTCTAAAGAATGGGATGCGACGCCAGCTTTTGGTAAAGGCAACTGACTGCTCTAGGAGCAAATCTGAAGTGCGATTGGAAACTACGCGATTAGTGGTCTTGCAAAGGACTACATCCTTGCCTACGTTCTTGGAAAGTTTAGGTTTTCTTCTCATAACAATACCTCTTAAAACATCTAAAACTTCTACTACTAATTCAAATGAATTTCTATCTTTTTTCCCAATGACTCTGCAACCTTAACTAAAAAATCAAGCGAAGGATTGTACCTGCCGCTCTCCATACGAGAGATGTTGGACTTTTGCGTGCCGCAAATATCGGCAAGGGCTGACTGCGTCATGTTAAGGGAGTGGCGTGTGTCACGAAGCTCCTTGGCGATGGAATGTCTAGCCTGCAAAGCCTGGGGCGTGACAACTCCATCTGAATAACGATTCTTCATGGCTACACCTCATGCAGTTTTTATGATATTAGGTTATCATATATGATAACAAAATGCAAGGGTAGATGCAAGAACCAAATAATTTCCTAGTATTTTTAACGGTTATTACACTAAAACCAATGCTTTTTTTAAGGGGTGGAATGTACTATAATCTTTGTTAGGTATGTAAAAAAGGGAGCGAGTCAAAGCACTAAATTCAATCGCAAAACTTAGACTTGGAGGTTTATATATGGATTCTAAACAGCATAAATTTAGAACAGTTATATTAGTATTAATTCTTGCGGCAGCCATCGTTGGTGGTGTGTTTGCAATCAGTTATTATAAGGGCGGAGTCACATTGCCATGGGAGCTTTCTACAGGAGACAAAGAGGCTAAAGAGGTAGAGCAAGAGCCTGAGAAGCCACATGAGCTAGTAGTTAGAGTTGAGGAGGCAAAGCCAGAGGATTCTACTGACGAGGATTCAGAGCAGGAGGCAGCACCTACAGTTTCTAAGTTGGATTACTACGGTCCACTTTCCGTGTATGAGTCTTCACTTGTGGATGCAAAGGGCAATCCAGCACAGCTTACAGGTGTAAGCTCCCACGGTCTAAGCTGGTTCCCAGAATTTATCACAGCAGATTCAATTAAGTCACTTAGAGAAAACTGGGGCATCAACGTCATCAGACTTGCTATGTACACCAGCGATTTTAACGGATATTGCGTCAGCGGAACTGACAATCAGCAGGTGTTAAAGGACAAGATTGATGAGGCGGTCAAGGCTGCTACAGACAATCAGATGTATGTCATCATCGATTGGCACACATTAAACGACAACAACCCAAACACCTACAAGAGCGAGGCTATCCAGTTCTTTGGAGAGATGGTTCGCAAGTATAAGGATAACGACAATGTTATCTATGAGATTTGCAACGAGCCAAATGGCGATACTACATGGGCTGATGTCAAGGCTTATGCCAACGAGGTTATCCCTGTCATTAGAAATGTGGATAGTGATGCCATTATCCTTGTGGGCACACCAAGCTGGTCAAGCGACCTTGCTTCAGTTGCGGCAGATCCACTTGATTTTGAGAATATAATGTATACATATCACTTCTATGCAGCTAGCCACAAGACAGTAGAGCGAGACAAGCTTGTTGAGGCTCTTGATGTAGGACTTCCTGTATTTATCTCAGAGTACGGCTATGTTTCAGCAGATGGAAACGGCGCAGTGGACACTGAGGAGGCAACTAAGTGGAACGATGTCATTAGGGCATACAACCTTTCATCTTGCATCTGGAATCTTTCAAACAAGGATGAGGGCTCTGCATTGATTAGCGCAGATAGTGAAGCCAAGGTTGATTTTACTTATGATGATTTGTCTGAGCAGGGTAAGTTTTTCTATGATAAGCTTGCAGCTGACAAGGAGTACAGAGCGTCAAATGCAAACAAGTCTAATGATTTAAATGCGGATTCAAAGAATAATGACAAGTCCTCTAATGACAAGGAGGCTCAAGACAAGAATTCTAAAGACAAGGACTCTAAAGATAAAGATTCTAAGGATAAGGATTCTAAAGATAAAAAAGCTTCAAGAAGAAGCAACTAATATGTAACGTGGAGATTTGAGAAAATGACAACTAACGAGAAAATTGCCAAGCTTAGAGAGCTTATGAATGAGCGCGGGATAGATATGTATCTCATTCCTACAGACGATTTTCATTCTTCAGAATATGTGGGCGAGCACTTCAAGGCCCGCAGCTTTATAACAGGCTTTACAGGCTCTGCAGGTACTGCAATCATCACTCAAAAGGAGGCCCACCTCTGGGCTGATGGCCGCTATTTTGTTCAGGCGGCAAAGCAGATTGCAGATTCAGAGATTATATTAGAGCGCATGGGAGAGCCAGGGGTTCCTGAGGTAAGCGAGTTTATTGATAGTCACTTTTTAGATGGAGGTTGTCTTGGGTTTGATGGCCGCTGCGTTTCAGCTAAAAATGAGGCAAAATATTTTGATATAGCAACCGAACGAGGCGGAGAGCTCTATACCACAGAGGATTTGGTGGACATGATTTGGGAGGACAGACCAGCTCTGCCACAGGCCATTACATGGGTCCTTGAGGATGAATACTCAGGGGAGAGCATGCACGCCAAGATTTACCGCATACGTGAAAAGATGAAAAAGAAAAAGGCTGACGCACATTTGATTTCTAGCCTTTATGACATTGCATATATTCTTAATATCAGAGGTAATGATATTGAAAATGTGCCGGTTTTCCTTTCATTTTTATTTATCACAGATGATAGTGTGATTCTTTTTACCGACACTACCAACTGGCCAGAAGAGGTGATGAGCTATCTTAACGAAAACAGCGTAAAGCTTTACCCTTACAACATGGTTTACCACTATATGCAAAGTGCAGACGTGGCAGATCGCAGAGTACTTCTTGATACTAGTGTTATAAATTACAATCTGGTAAAGGCCCTTAAGAGCTCAGCCAAGATTGTTGATGGAAAGAATCCATCAGAGCTTATGCGCGCAATCAAAAATGAGACAGAAATCAAAAACACCAGAATTGCTCACATTAAGGACGGCATAGCCTGCACCAAGGCAATCAAGTATGTTAAGGAAAACATTGGCAAGATTCCAATGACCGAGATTACTGTTTCAGATTACTACGAAGCCAGAAGAAAGGAACAGGAAAACTTCCTGGACCTTTCATTTGATACAATTTCAGCCTACGGACCAAATGCGGCAATGATGCACTATAGCGCCAAGCCAGGTTCTGAGGCAACCCTTAAACCGGAGGGATTCCTTCTTGTTGATTCAGGAGCCCACTTCCTGGAAGGTACCACAGATATCACACGTACCATTGCCCTGGGCCCACTAACTCAGCAGATGAAGGAATACTACACTGTTGTTTTGAGATGCCATCTTAGACTTATGGCGGCAAACTTCCCCAAGGGAGTTACTGGCGCTAATCTTGATGTGCTCTCAAGAGGTCCAGTTTGGGACATGGGACTTGATTATCGCTGCGGCACGGGGCACGGCGTCGGTCACATTCTCAATGTTCACGAGGGTCCAAACAGCTTTAGGTGGAGAGTGGAAAAGGGAGCAAATGCAGCAGAGCTGGTTCCCGGCATGATTACTACAGATGAACCGGGACTCTATATTGAGGACGGTTTTGGTATACGAATCGAGAATGAACTTCTTTGTGTAGCGGGCGAGACCACAGAGTATGGTGATTTCCGCCATTTCGAGGCAATCACTTACTGCCCAATTGATCTTGATCCGGTTATTCCAGAAATGCTCACAGAAGCAGAAAAGCAAACTCTCAACCAATATCACGCTATGGTTAGAGAAACATTAAAGCCTTACCTGACAGCCGAGGAGAATACTTGGCTTGAAAAGGAAACTAGAGAAATCTAGGCTTCCCCTAGGGGGGAAGCTGACTGATGAGGGGAAAGTTGAAAGAGGTACCCCTCATTCGTCCCTTCGGGCCACCTTCCCCCGGGGGGAAGGCAATAAATAAAAAGGAACAACACTATGAGCAAACTTTTATTAATGGATGGCCACAGCATCCTTAACAGAGCATTCTACGGCCTGCCAGATTTAACAAACTCAGCAGGAGAGCACACAGGAGCCATCTTTGGCTTTCTAAATATGATGTTTAAATTTATAGAGGATGAGCAGCCGGACAATTTTGCAGTTGCATTTGATGTTCATGCTCCAACCTTCAGACACAAGATGTTTGATGGATACAAGGGCACAAGAAAGCCTATGGCGCCAGAGCTTAAAGAGCAGGTGCCACGCATCCAGGAGATGCTTAAGGCTATGGGCGTCCCTGTTATTACATTAGAGGGCTGGGAGGCAGACGATATTCTTGGCACACTCTCACGTATAGGGGAGGCTCAGGGCATGGATGTCACCATAGTTTCCGGCGACAGAGATTTATTGCAGCTTGCCACAGAAAAGGTAAAGATTTCTATTCCAAAGACCAAAAAGACCGGCACAGAAATCGAGCAGTATTTTGCAAAAGACGTATTTGAGCTTTATGGAGTTACTCCAAAGCAGTTTATAGATGTAAAGGCATTGATGGGAGATGCCAGTGACAACATTCCTGGGGTGGAAGGAATTGGAGAAAAGACTGCATCTGCACTTATCGCCCAGTATGGCTCAATCGAAGAATGCTATGCACACGTAGAGGAATTAAAGCCACCTAGAGCATCCAAGAATTTAGCTGCCCAGTGGGATACGGCAGTGCTTTCCAAGGAGCTTGCTACTATTAACCTTGAAGCCCCAATAGAGCTTGAAAAGGACAGCACCAAGCTTGGCAACCTATTTACCGAAGCGGCTTATTTGCTTTGCAAACGCTATGAGCTTAAGAAGCTTTTGCCTAGATTTGAGCAGACTGACACAGCGAAGGTTCAGGATAATACCTCTGAATCATTTAAACGTATATACGAATTAGCTGACGTAGAAAACTTCTTTGACAGTCTTAAGAAGACAGGAAAGGATTTTATTGGTGCCAGCATTATGGCAGATGAAAACCTTGCTATAAAGGGCGTTGCTCTTTCTTCGGGTGATGCCACAATTTACGTAGATACTGCGGGATTTATCACTGCAGATTATTTAGGTCACAAGCTTATCGATGTCAGCAAGGCAGGTGTAAAGCTTTGTTTTTGGAATCTCAAGGATGCAATGCATGTGCTTTACAATCTTATGAGCGACTCTGAAAAGCAGGCAGTTGCAGAAAAGGGAGGCAAGGCTGAGATTTTCCCTAACGCTGTTGACGTGGCGGTGGCTACATATCTGCTTAACCCAACCAAAAACGAATATACTGCAGACGATGTGGCAAATGAAATCCTGGGCATGATTATTCCTGCACAGGCAGATTTGTTTGGAAAGAAAAAGCTGGGAGACGCCCTTGAGGATGACAGCTTAATCCAGCAGGTTACCACCTACGCTTGCTATAATGCTTTTGTGGCACAGGCTGCATTTAGCAAGGTGATAGAAGAGGTGAAAGAAGCTGGAATGATTCGTATATACGAAGAAATAGAGATGCCTCTTGTGTATACTCTTTTTGATATGGAGATTCAGGGTATTGCCATGGATTCCAAGGAGCTACATGATTTTGGCCAGAAGCTTGCAATTCGTATAAGCGAATTAGAAAAAAGCATTTATAAACAGGCGGGCGAAGAGTTTAACATCAATTCTCCAAAGCAGCTTGGAGTTATCTTATTTGAAAAAATGGGTATTGAAGGTGGTAAGAAGACCAAGACCGGTTATTCCACCGCAGCAGAAGTCTTAGAGGAACTTTCTGCCACAAATCCTATAATATATGATATATTAGAGTACAGACAGTTAGCGAAGCTAAAGAGCACCTATGCAGATGGCCTTGCAGCCTGCGTTGACAGTGACGGCAGAGTTCGTTCCACATTCATGCAGACTGTTACAGCTACGGGGCGCATCAGCTCGACAGAGCCAAACCTACAAAACATTCCTATCAGAATGGAGCTTGGCCGCCAGATTCGCAAGGTGTTCTATCCAAAGGATGGCTGCATTTTTATTGATGCGGACTATTCACAGATCGAGCTTAGGGTGTTGGCCCATATGTCTGGGGACGAGAATCTTATCAATGCCTTCAAGGCGGGACAGGATATTCATCGTTCCACAGCATCCTTGGTTTTTAACACACCATTTGATGAGGTTACTGATTTGCAGCGACGTCGGGCAAAGGCAGTTAACTTTGGTATTGTTTACGGCATCAGTGCCTTTGGTCTAGCTAAGGATATAGGTGTTGGTCGTAAGGAAGCACAGGAGTACATAGACAACTATTTCCTTGCTTATCCAAAGATGCATGAGTTTTTAGAGGGGCTTAAGGCATCAGCAAAGGAGACCGGCTACGCCACAACCATGTATGGCAGACGCAGACCTATACCGGAGCTTAACAATTCCAACTTTATGACAAGGCAGTTTGGCGAGCGAGTTGCCATGAATTCACCAATTCAGGGTACAGCGGCGGATATTATTAAGATTGCCATGGTCAATGTTCATGATAGACTTTTAAAAGAAGGCTTGAAGTCAAAGCTATTGTTGCAGGTTCATGATGAGCTTTTGATAGAGGCGTTGGAGACAGAACGCCAGCAGGTTGAGAAGGTAATAGCCGAAGAAATGGAGGGAGCAGCAACACTTGCAGTTTCCTTAGAAATTGATATGAATACTGGAAAGAATTGGGCCGAATCGCATTAGAAGCCAGGCGATAAAGCCAAGGATTTTTGGTATTGATATATAATTCTTGTTTTTAAAAGAGATACTAGAACGAGGGGAGAAGGATTCTTGTTTTTTATCTATAAAACAGGAATCGTAGATTGTTAGTAGGGAAAAATTGAGTATTAGGAGGATAATTTAATCATGGAATTTCCAAGAAAACAAATCAAGGCTAACGCTAGAGCAGCCCTTAAAGGGTATTATTGGCCTTGTGTAGGCTACCCGCTTCTTGTAGGTTTAATTATTGGTGCCGCTACAGGAGCTGCATCTTTTGCCGTTGCTGCAGTTACAGGAATTGGTTATGGTACAGGCTCTTTAGGTATGCTTACAGTTGGATTCATAATTGCTATCGCAATTGATTTAGCGATAACTTTTGTGGCTTTAGTCATTGCGGCAGGACAATGCCTATTCTTTTACAGAGCATATCGTGCAGAGCGCCCGGAGTTTGAAACATTCTTTGCAGGCTTCAAGAATGGCCAGACATGGCACATCATTGGTGGGTTATTGTTAATGTGCCTTAAGATTTTCCTTTGGAGCTTATTGCTATTCATTCCTGGAATAATCAAGTCTTATGAGTACAGCATGGTACCATACCTGTTGATTGATGAGCCAAAACTTACAGTTTCAGAGTGCTTTAAGGCTTCAAAGCAGATGACAACTGGTTATAAGGGTGGTTTGTTTGTATTAGACCTTTCATTTATTGGATGGATGCTTTTGGCTTCAATTACAATGTGTTTAGTAGGAATTTTTTATGCATTCCCATATTACACTCTTGCATCAGCAGGCGCTTATGATTTCTTAAAGACAACTCGTTTTGAGCAGTCATCTCAGGAGGCAGTAGCTGAGCAGGCGTAGGATTTAGAGGTTTTTATCACTATATGAAGTTTATAGGGATTACAGGGGGCATCGGAGCTGGAAAGAGCACGGTGCTCTCTTTGTTAAAGGATAATTTCAATTGCAAAGTTTTGCTGGCAGATGAGGTGGCAGCAGAGCTTATGACACCGGGGCATCAGTGTTTTGATGACGTGGTGGCTTTGTCGTGGCCAGAATCGATTTTGTCTAAGGAAGGCACAATCGACAGACCTCTTATGGCAAAGTTTATGTTTAATGACGATAGTTTGAGACAGCAGGTAAACAACATTGTACATCCCGCTGTAGAAAAAGAAGTACTAAATCAAGTGGCTGAGGAGAGGAAGAAGCACAAGATAGAGTATTTTTTCTTTGAAGCTGCATTGCTCATAGAATGTGGATATGGTAAACTTGTGGATGAGATGTGGTACATTTATGCCAGTCCCAAGGTGCGCACTGAAAGGCTGATGGAGTCCCGAGGATACTCCAAGGAGCGCATCGAAAACACATTAAAAGCTCAGCGTTCAGACGATAGCTTTAGAGCAAACAGCGATTGTGTTATTGATAATAGTGGCACTAAGGAGCAGACACTTGCTCAACTTAGGGTCTTACTTAATAAAAGTTAACGTAGAGGGGATTGTTCTATGGAAAAGAAGGATATAGTATTTGGCTTGGATATCGGTACCAGAAATGTTATTGGTACAGTAGGATATCTTGATGGCGATGAGTTTCATGTAATCGCCCAGTGCTTAAAGGAGCATGACACCAGAGCAATGCTGGACGGTCAGATTCACGATATTGCCCGCGTTGGTGTTACCTGCGAGGACGTAAAGGTTGAATTAGAGCAGATGACAGGCCTTACTCTTACAGAGGTTTGTATAGCTGCTGCTGGTCGTGTTCTTCGTACAATCACTACACATGTAGATATGGAATACCCTGAGGAGACAGTGGTTACCGGAGAGGATTTGCATACCCTTGATATGATGGGTATTGAGCAGGCCGGCAAGGAAATCAAGGGTGACGAGGATAACAAGTACAAGTTTTTCTGTGTAGGTTATTCTACTGTCAAATATTATTTGAACGGCGATCCATTCACATCTCTAGAGGATCACAAGGCAGATGTGATTGGTGAGGATATAATCGTAACATTCCTTCCAGAGGATGTTGTAGATGGTCTTTATGCAGCAGTGGGCAAGGCTGGCCTTTCAGTTGCCAACCTTACATTGGAGCCTATCGCTGCTATCAATGTTGCCATTCCACAGAATTTTAGAATGCTTAACATTGCCCTTATTGATGTAGGCGCAGGCACATCGGATATCTGTGTTACAAGAGATGGCAGTATCATTGCTTACGGTATGATTCCTATGGCAGGCGACGAGCTTACAGAGGTACTTGTTCACGAGTATCTAGTTGATTTTGCTACAGCCGAGTCAATCAAGAGAGCCTCTACCGAGGGCGGCGAGATAACCTACGAGGATATCATGGGTATCAGTCACACAATCAATTCTGAGGATGTTTGGAAATTAACTACTCCAGTTATGCAAAAGATTGCAGCAGAGGTTGCATCCAAAATCAAAGAGTTAAATGGTGGCAAGTCTGTTTCTGCTGCCTTTGTAGTTGGTGGTGGCGGCAAGATTCATGGCTTTACAGACGCCCTTGCCAAGGATTTAAAGATTGTTCCAGAGCGTGTTGCCCTTCGTGGTGAGGAAGTTATGAAAAATATT
>Ga0129307_1002854_pt1 | contig 12278 bp, 11 predicted proteins | sample P1105metagenome_FD_94437 | JGI IMG/M metagenome (GOLD analysis project Ga0129307, IMG submission 94437) | Capybara group fecal microbial communities from Wisconsin, USA - P1105 metagenome | ecosystem: Host-associated > Mammals > Digestive system > Large intestine > Fecal | place: USA: Wisconsin... | reverse complement strand
CGAGATCCAGGAAGTCGAATCCACCTCCTGGGCCGAGACCCTAAAGACAGGCGACTATGACATTTTCTGCAACTACTGCGCATACCAAGGCGCGCTGCTCTACAACTTCCAGCGCTTCCTGTACACCGGCGGCTCTTCCAATACCTTCAGCCACTCCGAAGAAGAATTCGACAAGCTCTATGACGAAGCGGCAAACGCCAAGTCCTATGATGAGATGGTGGCGAAGTTCCAGGTCCTGGAGCAGTGGGTCTCCGATCAGCAGACACTGGTTCCTCTGGCGATCGCGAACTTCTTCGCCGCAGCTCTCAAAGATGTTCAGGGTATCTCCCTTGCACCGACCACCAACTGGCAGGATTTCTCCACGGTCTACATTCCTTCCAGAAAATAAAACTTGCAGCAGTTTCGCGCAAGTGACTGCAGGGGAAACGGAAGACCGCCGTTTCCCCCTGCGCATATGAAGGAAAGGATCCGAAACGCCGTATGTGGAAATATATCTTAAAACGAATCCTCTTTCTGATCCCGATCATGCTGCTTTCCTCCTTCATCGTCTACTATCTGATGAGCCTGACCGGCGACCCCGCACAGGCCATGCTGGGCGAAGACGCGACTGAAGAGCAGCTTGAACAGCTGCGGGAGGAAATGGGACTGAACGATCCGCTGATCGTCCGCTACGGAAGATACATCGGGAACGTTGTTTTTCACGGCGATCTCGGGACAGATATCTGGAAAAAGAGCGTCTTTGACGAATATATGGCAAGGCTGCCCTATACCCTGTATCTCGCCTGTGTTTCGATGTTTCTGACCGCACTGATCTCGGTACCGCTGGGAATCATCGCAGCGGTCAGACAGAACAAATGGGAGGACTTTGTCCTGTCTGCCCTGGCGATCGCCGGGATGTCGATCCCGAACTTCTGGCTTGGCCTTTTGCTGATGATCAAATTTGCCCTGCAGCTTGGCTGGCTTCCGACCTCCGGTGCGGAGGACGGCGTTTTAAGCCTGATCCTGCCGGCCTTCTGTACCGCCGTGCCGAATGCGGCATTGATCACCCGCATGACCCGCTCTTCGATGCTGGACTGCATCCGGGCTGACTATCTGCGGACCGCGCGGGCAAAGGGTGTCAAGGAAGGCAAGATCGTCTTAAAGCACGCGCTCGGGAACGCGATCATTCCTATCCTGACCAGTATGAGCAACCAGTTTGCCATACTGATCGGCGGCTCCGTGGTCGTGGAGACTGTCTTTGCCTGGCCGGGCGTCGGGAGCCTCATCATCAACGCCGTGAAGGCAAAAAATACCAATATGGTCACGGGCGGCATCATCATGACCACGGTTTTCGTGGCCGTCATCCTGCTGCTGGTCGACCTTCTGTATGCTTTCCTTGATCCCCGCATCAAGGCGCAGTACCAGGGAAAGTGAGGCGGAACATGAGTAAGAAAACAAATGCTGCGGCACAACCTGGGCGCAAGACGCAGGGGCAGCTGATCTGGCATCAGTTCAAGAAAAATAAAGGCGCGGTGATCGGCCTGATTGCTTTCCTGGCGATCGTGGGTCTGGCGATCATTGCCCTCTTCATCGTCGATTACGACACGCAGATTGCGGGCATGCTGATCAAGGACAAACTGCAGAAGCCATCAGCTGCGCATATCTTTGGGACAGATCATCTGGGCCGCGACGTTTTCCTGCGGGTCATCTACGGCGCGCACTATTCGCTGCTGATCGGCTTCCTCGGCACCGGCGTTTCCGTGCTTTTCGGGACTTTGATCGGCGCGGTCGCCGGCTATTTCGGCGGAAAACTGGAATGGTTCATCATGCGTCTCGTGGATGTTCTGATGACGATCCCGACCATGCTGATGGCGACCTGCGTAGTCGCTGCCTTCGGGATCAGCATCACCAACCTGATCCTTGCGATCGGTATCTCGACGGCACCGCACTTTGCGCGGACGGCCCGTGCTTCGGTCATGACGGTCCGCGGCAATGAATATGTGGAAGCGGCCAAAGCGATCGGCACCAATGATTTTGTCATCATGTTCAAGCATGTTATGCCGAACGCACTGTCTCCGATCATCGTCCAGGCTACGAACCGCGTGGCGACCTGCATCATCGCGGCGGCGTCCTTCAGTTTCCTGGGGCTAGGCGTGCCTTCGCCTCTTCCGGAATGGGGCGCCATGCTGAGCGATGCGAAGCCTTTTATGCGCACACAGCCGTATCTGATGATCTTCCCCGGCCTTGCGATCATGATCACCGTGCTTGCGCTGAACCTGATTGGCGACGGCCTCAGGGACGCGCTGGATCCGAAGCTGAAACGGTAGGAAGGAGAGCTTTATGGAAGAAAATAAAGACGTTCTGAAAACGGATCAGCCGGACTGCGTGCTGGAGATCAAGGATCTGTCGATCCGCTACGATACCGATGATGCCAGAGTCTATGCCGTCAACGGGATCGATTTGAAACTGAAAAAACAAACGACGCTGGGGCTCGTGGGCGAGACCGGCGCCGGCAAGACGACCACGGTGCTTTCACTCCTGAGACTGGTCCCGGATCCGCCGGGCGTCATTACCGGCGGCGAGATCCTTGTGAACGGCAATGACGTCATGAAGCTTTCCCGGAAGGAACTGTCTGCGATGCGCGGCAAGGAGATCGCCATGATCTTCCAGGACCCGATGACCTCGTTAAATCCTGTCATGACGGTCGGAGACCAGATTGCGGAAAGCATCATGATCCACGAGAACGTAAGCAAGGAAGAGGCCTTTAAAATGGCCCAGAAAATGCTGGAGACCGTGGGCATCAGCGGCGACCGAGCAGTCGAATATCCGCATCAGTTCTCGGGCGGTATGAAGCAGCGCGTGGACATCGCCATCGCTCTGGCCTGTCATCCGAACATTCTAATTGCGGACGAACCGACCACGGCGCTCGACGTGACCATTCAGGCGCAGGTCCTGAAACTGATGAAGGACTTAAAGGACCAGTTCCAGACCTCCATGATCATGATCACGCACGACCTGGGCATCGTGGCCAGGACTTGCGACGAGGTCGCCGTCATGTACGCCGGCCGCATCGTGGAGGAGGGGACGCTCGAGGAGATCTTCAAAAAGACGATGCATCCGTATACGGAAGGGCTGTTCAACTCCCTTCCGAACATGAAAGACCGCAGCTCGAAGCTGAAGCCCATCAAGGGTCTGATCTCCGACCCGACCGTGGATTATCAGTACTGCGCCTTTGCGGACCGCTGCCCGTACGCGAGCGATAAATGTTGGCAGGAGGTCCCCGAAAAACGCTATTACAGCGAGACTCACATGGTCATGTGCAGCGCCTACGACGACCCTCAGTTCCATATCGCAAGGGGGCATGAAAATGGCTGAAATCATTCTCGAAGTCGAAAATCTGGTCAAATATTTCAAATCCCCCCGGGGCACAGTCCATGCGGTGGACGGCGTCAGCTTCACGATCGAGAAGGGAAAGACCCTCGGCATCGTGGGTGAATCCGGCTGCGGCAAATCGACGACCGGCCGCTCCATTTTGCGGCTGATCGAGCCGACGAGCGGCACTGTCCGCTTCGAAGGAAAGGATATTCTGCAGTATTCGGCGTCTCAGATGCGCAGGATGCGCAAGGACATGCAGATTATTTTCCAGGACCCCTATTCCTCACTGAATCCGCGCATGACGGTCAGCCAGATCATCATGGAGCCGATCATCCGCAACAAGCTGATCCGGGACAAGAAAAAACGGGAGGAACGGGTGCTGGAGCTGATGAAGACCGTGGGGCTTGCCGAACGTCTCTACAACGCCTACCCGCACGAGCTTGACGGCGGCCGCCGGCAGCGCGTCGGCATCGCCCGGGCACTCGCGGTGGAGCCGAAGTTCATCGTCTGTGACGAGCCGGTCTCGGCGCTGGACGTCTCGATCCAGGCACAGATCCTGAACCTGCTGAAGGAGCTGCAGGAGAAGCTGGGACTGACGTATATTTTCATCACGCACAACCTGTCCGTCGTGTACTATTTTGCGGACGATATCGCGGTCATGTATCTCGGCAAGCTGGTCGAAAAGGCCCCGGCGCAGGAGCTCTTCGCGCATCCGGTCCATCCGTATACGCAGGCACTGCTTTCGGCGATCCCGGAGCCGGATATCGATACGCAGCGGGAAATGATCATGCTCAAGGGCGAGATCACCTCGCCGATCAACCTGCCAGACGCCTGCCGCTTTGCCAAACGCTGCAATTACTGCTGCGAGGACTGCATGAAGAAGGATCCGGAGCTTCAGGAGATCTCCCTGAACCACTTCGTATCCTGCTTCCATCCGCTGGTTTAAACTTCTCTTTCACTCTTTTTTGAGAAAGGAGCCAAAATGGGTAAATTAGACGGGAAATATGCGGTGGTCACCGGCGCCGCGAAGGGCATCGGCGCGGCGATCGCGCGGAAATTCCTTACAGAGAGTGTCGAAAAAATCGCCCTTCTGGACGTTGCCGCGATCGATCCCCTGGCATTTGATGAAAGCGGCAAGCGGGCATTTTCCTATATCTGCGATATCGGGAACGAGGAAAGCGTGCAGGCGGTCTTTGAGAAAATTTATGAAGACTTCGGCCGTATCGACATCCTTGTCAATAACGCCGGCATCACGCGGGACGCGATGTTCCACAAGATGACGACCGACCAGTGGAAGGCCGTGCTGAACGTCGACCTCTTCAGTGTGTTCTATACCTGCCGGCAGGTCATCAACCCGATGCGGCAGCAGAATTACGGCCGCATCATCAACATCGCTTCGTCTTCGATCCGCGGCAACATCGGTCAGTGCAACTACGCGGCGGCAAAGAGCGGCATCGTGGGCTTTACCTGCTCGCTCGCAAAGGAGAGCGGGCGTAAGGGCATCACGGCCAACTGCATTGCTCCCGGCGGGACGAACACGGACATGTACAAGACTGTGCCGCAGGAGGTGCTGGAGGCGACCTTGAAGCGTCTGCCGTTCGGGAGGCTCGCCGAGCCCGAAGAGATCGCGGGGGCGGCAGCCTTTCTGGCAAGCGACGACGCCAGTTATGTCTCCGGCCAGGTGATCTTCGTCACCGGCGGCAATCTATCCTGAAAAATGGCCTTCGGGACACGGAAATGAGGCTGATACGATGAAAAATGTTGTGATCGTTGACGGGATCCGGACACCTTTCGGACGACTCGGCGGAGGTCTCCGGCAGTTTTATCCCTCTGAACTGTGCGGCATGACCATCCGGGCACTTGTCCGGAAGAGCGGCATACTGGAACGGGGAACGGTGGACAGCGTCTTCATGGGCTCCGCGGCCGGGGATGCGCACTGCACGAACCTTGCCCGCTACGCGGTGCTGTATTCCGGCCTGCCGTATGAAACGCCGGCAAGCTTTGTCGAAATGCAGTGCGGCAGCGCCATCGATGCTCTGAACCACGCGGCCTGGAAGATCATGACCGGCAATGCCGACGTCATGATCGCGGGCGGCGGCGAGTCCTACAGCCAGCGTGCCGCAAAATTCTCCATGGCGGTCGAGCCCTACCGGCTGATCCCTCCCACGGCCATTCCGAACACCCTGTCTCCCCAAAAGGAGGAGGCGATCGACATGGTCAGCATTTCCAACCTGATGGCGGAACGCTGGAATGTCAGCCGGGAGGAATGCGACGCGTTTGCCCTGCGCAGCCAGACCCTGGCGAAAGAGGCCATGGACAACGGCTGGCTGGACGATCAGATCTTTCCGGTGACGATCCCGGCCACGCGGAAAACGCCCGAAACCGTCGTTGCAAGGGATGAGCAGCCTCGTGCAACGACGGCGGAGGCGCTGGCTGCACTAAAGCCTGTGAGGGGCAGCGGCGTCACAACAGCCGGTAACTCCAGTGGTCTTAATGACGGCGCATCGGCGGTGCTGCTGATGAGCGAAGAGAAGGCGAAGGAACTTGGCTACGAGCCGCTTGCGTTCTGGCGCGGTTCAGCGGAATACGGCGTGGATCCGCGCTACATGGGCATCGCCCCGGCTTATTCCAACGTGAAGCTGCTGGATAAAGCAGGCCTGAAGATGGAAGATATCGCGGTATTCGAGTGCAACGAAGCTTTTGCCGCTCAGAACCTCTCCGTCATCAAAGAAATGGAAGACAGGGCGGGGTCGAAAATCGACAGGGAACGCTGGAATCCACACGGCGGCGCGATCGCCTTCGGGCATCCGAACGGTGCATCAGGCACGCGGATTGCGATGTATGCGATGAAGCATCTTTGGGAAAACGGTGGCGGGTACGGCCTGATCTCTTCCTGCTGCGGCGGGGGCCTTGGAGTGTCCTGCCTGCTGGAAGTGCGCTGAGGTGCGGGATGACAGAGCAAGGGGGTGAGGTAAATCTGGAAGTAAGGAAAATCGCGGTCATCGGCTTAGGCAATATGGGACGGCAGATCGCCATGAACGCGGCGATCTCGGGCTTTGATGTCGGTTGTACTGACGGGGATCCCGCATGCCGCGAGTCTGCGGAAGCATTTCGCGAAGAATATCTGGCTTCCCGTGTGACAAAAGGCAGACTGACGCATGAGGAGGCTGCTGCAGTGGCAAAACGGCTGCATTTAGCAGACAGTATAAGCGAAGCCGCAGTGGATGCAGATCTTGTCATTGAGGCGGTCGTCGAGGTCCTGGACGTCAAGCAGAAGGTCTTCCGGGAACTGGATGAGGCTTGTCCGGAACATACCATCCTTGCGACCAACAGCAGCCACATTCCGAGCTCGCAGCTGGCCGTGGTCACCAGCCGTTCCAACAGAGTCTGCAATATGCACTACTTCAACCCGGCGCTTGTCATGAAGCTGATCGAGATCGTCCGGAATCCGCAGACCTCGCAGGAGACCGTCGACACGGTTTACCGGACAGCCGAGCGGCTGGGCAAGGTGCCGATCGTCTGTGAGAGGGAGGTGCCCGGCTTCATCGTCAACCGGATCCGGGAACCCATGGTCTTTGAGGCGATGAAACTGGCTGACATGGGCGTTGCGACGGTCGAGGATATCGACAAGGCGGCCAAATACGGCCTGGGACATCCGATGGGGCCGTTTGAGATCAACGACCTGACCGGTTTGGACCTGACCTATACGATCAAGACGGAACGCTACCGCAAATCCGGTGATCCGAACGATCTGCCCGGTATTCTTCTTTCGCAGCACTATCTGAAGGGGGAATACGGCAAGAAGACCGGTAAAGGCTGGTATGAATACGGAGAGGACGGCAGGAGGAAATAAGGTCAGGCAGAGGCCTTCCCGTGCTGTCACGCGAAAGAGGCTGTGAAGGGAGGGAAATCCTGTCTTCACAGCCTCTTTACATTTTTCGTTGCCTATTTCGTTTCTGTCTTCAGTGTATAATCCCTAAAATCCCGGGCGGCTTTGCCGAGATAATGCTTCGGATTCCAGATGATCGCGATGGGACGGACGGCGTAATCGTCCGAAAGGGGAATGAAAACGTTGCTGCCCAGCATGCCCATGCTGATGGAACGTCCGGTGGTGAGGGCTATTCCAAAGCCGGCTTCGATAAGCTTTCCGCGCATGGTGTAGTCACACTCGATCGAGGCGGTGGGAGAGATCCCTGCCCGTTCGAAGATGTTGTCGCAGAAGATGCGGAAGCTTTCCGTTTCCGGAAGATTGATGAAGGATTCGTTTTTCACTTCTTCAAGCGCAACGCTTCTGCGCGCAGCAAGCGGATGATCCTTGTATACGCAAAGATATAGCTTTTCTTTCCGGAGGATCGTATATTCCAGACCGTTCAGCGCCAGGTCGTCAGTCCCCGCGATGACAAGATCTGTTTCCTGATTGACTAACAGGTCCCGGTACTGCAGCCGCGTGCAGTTGATCTGCCGGATGTGATAATTGCGGAATTCGGTACGGAATCCCCGGATAAGCGTTGCCCAGACATGGGAACTGCTCATGGCGACGGAGACCGTGTCGTTCTCCCGGTTCAGAAAGTCGTCAATGACGGTCTGCGCGTTGTCAAGTGACGAAAGAGCTTCTTCCACGTAGGCCAGATATTTTTCCCCTATTTCACTGAGCATGAGCGTACGCCCGACGCGGTGAAAAAGCTTAACGCCGAGCTGGTTTTCCAGGTGAATGATCGTGTTGCTCAAGGACGTCTGCGTGATGCAGAGCTTTTCCGCAGTGCGGGTGAGATGGCCGGCGGCGGCAAGTTCGCGGAAATAGCGCAGCTGCTGAAGAGTGACCATGGCAGCCTCCTTAATCATTTATAACGATAAATGTATTTGCTTAAAATATAAATTGGAATAGTGTAAAAGTCAATGGTAAACTGTAAACAGCAGTAAAAAGTACGAATTCAACCGATCCACATTAACAATGGGAGGCGATGAAATGACTGAACAGGGAGCGTTAAGCGATATCAGGGTCCTTGACCTGTCCAGAGTACTCAGTGGTCCGTATGCCGCCATGTGGCTGGGCGATCTCGGGGCGGATATCATCAAGATCGAGATGCCGGGAAAGGGCGATGACGCAAGAATGACGCCGATCCATGTGAATGGCGCAAGCACCTTTTTTGCGGCGATGAACCGCAACAAACGAAGCATTACCCTGAACCTGAAAGCCCCGGAAGGCCGGACTATGCTGCTGGAAATGGCCAAAAAGGCCGATGTGGTCCTGTCAAATTTCAGGCCGGGCGTCATGGAAAAACTGGGGCTTGGCTATGAGGCTTTCCGTGCGGTCAATAAAAGGATCATCTACGCGACGGTATCCGGCTTTGGTCAGAAGAGCAAATACGCGTCCCGCCCGGCTTATGATATCATCGGCCAGGGCATGGGCGGCATCATGGCGGTGACCGGCGTTGAAGGCGGCGGACCGAACCGCGTGGGCACTTCCATTGCGGATATCTCCGCCGGCATGAATACGGTGATCGGTATTCTTGCGGCGCTGCACGCCAGAGAACTGACCGGAGAGGGACAATGCGTGGACATCGCCTTGCTCGATTCGGTGCTGGCCCTGATGCCTTCGGAAAATCTGCGTTATTTCGTCAGCGGGCAATTGGTGCCGCCTCTCGGCAACCGCTATGTAGGCAACGCGCCTTACGGCTCGTTCAAAGCAAAGGACAGTTATTTCAACCTTGCCTGCGGCAGCGACAAGCTGTTCCGTAAGTTCGCGGAGCAGGTGCTGAAACGTCCGGAGCTTGCGGACGACGAACGCTACTGCATCATGGCCCGCCGCTCGGATAATTATGCGGACATCAAAAAGATCGTGGAAGACTGGGCAGCCGACCTGACAGTCGATGAGATCGTGGAGAAATGCCTCTCCTGCGGCGTTCCGGCCGGCCCCATCTGGAACATGGATGATATTTCAAATAATTCCTATTTTACCGAAGAGCGCGAAATGCTGATCAGGATTGATCAGCCGGGGATCGGAGAACTGACGGTAACGAACAATCCGATCAAGCTCTCGGAGACGAAGAGCAGCGTACGCAGACCGGCGCCTCTCCTCGGAGAACACAACGCCGAGGTCTACGGCGAGCTGCTCGGCTATGATGAAGAAAAACTGAAGGAACTGCGTGAAAAAGCAGTGATCTGATCAGGAGGACAAAATGAGAGATGTATATATAACAGCATACTGCCGTACGCCCATCGGGAAAATGGGCGGAGCGCTGCGGCCGCTGACCGTGGCTGATCTGTCGGCAGCCGTCTTTGAGGAGATCGTAAAACGCGGCGGCATCAGCAAGGATATGGTCGATGAGATCGTCATGGGCGAGACCCGTCCTTCCTCGGCCATCCACAACGTGGCAAGACATGCGGCGCTGCTTTCGGGCTTTCCTTACGAGGTGGTGGGCTATACGATTCAGCAGGCCTGTTCTTCCGGCATGTGCTCGGTCCAGAACTCGGTGAACAAGATCCGGGTCGGGATGGCAGATATCGTGATCGCCGGCGGCGTGGAGAGCATGAGCAACTCCCCGTTCTTTACCAATAACATCCGTTACGGCGCAGGGACCGGCAACCTGACGATCTACGACTCGATCACGGAAAGCCAGGTGGGCGCGCAGCCGTCATCGGTCTTCGGCCGTTTCGGCATGGGGATCACGGCGGAAACGGTGGCGGAACAGTACCATGTGGGGCGGGAAGAGCAGGACGCTTTCGCGCATCAGAGCCAGCTCCGCTATCAGGCGGCTTACGAGGCCGGAAAGTTCGATGAGATCGTCCCGGTAGCGGTGCCGCAGAAAAAGGGCGAGCCGGTCATCGTGGACAAGGATGAGCATCCGCGCCTGACCTCGCCGGAGAAGCTGGCGAGCTTGAAGCCGGTCTTCAAGCCGGACGGCACGGTCACGGTCGGCAACGCCTGCGGACGCAATGACGGGGCGGCGGTCCTGCTGCTCATGAGCGAAGACAAGGTAAAGGAACTCGGGGTAAAACCCTTCGCGAAGATCATCGGCTATGCCACGGCCGGCGTGGATCCGCGCATCATGGGCATCGGCCCGATCCCGGCAGTGCGCAAGGTCTTAAAGCAGCTGGACATGACCATCGACCAGATGGATTTGATCGAACTGAACGAAGCCTTCGCGGCACAGGCGCTCGCCTGTGTGCACGAGCTGGGCATTGACCAATCGAAACTGAATGTCAACGGCGGCGCGATCGCGCTCGGCCATCCGGCCGGTATGACCGGCGCCAGACTGATCGGCACGCTCTGCTACGAGCTGCAGCGCAGACCTGAAGCCCGCTGGGGGCTCGCGACCATGTGTGTCGGCGGCGGTCTCGGCAGCGCAACGGTCATTGAGAAAGTGTGAGGTAATGAAGATCGAAAAGGTATGCGTGATCGGCTCGGGCATGATGGGGCGGCAGATCGCCCTGAATACGGCCAAATACGGTTATGAAGTGAATGTCACGGACAGCAATGCGGCGGTTCTGGAGGACATGGGCCGCTGGACGGAGGATTATCTTGCCGGCAGGGTCGCAAAGGGACGGATGAGTGCTGAAGAGGCGGCGGAAACCGGCGCCAGACTGCACCGCATCTCCGATTTTGCCGAGGCTGTAAAGGATGCCGACCTGGTGATCGAGGCGGCTTTCGAGGATGAGGGCGTCAAGCACGGGATCTTTAAGGAACTGAACGCTCATGCGCCGAAAACAGCTATCCTGACAACGAACTCAAGCGCCATGGTCTCTTCGACCTTCAGCCCTGACATCGAAGACAGCTCCCGCCTGGCGAACCTGCATTATTTCAACCCGGCGCTTGTGATGGAACTTGTGGAGATCGTCCGGAATCCCGAAACGTCGGATGAGACAGTTGAAGCGCTGAAGGAATTTGCGAAAAACACCGGCAAGTCACCGATCGTGGTGCAGAGGGAAATCGAGAAATTCATTGCGAACCGAATCATCACGGCGATCCAGAATGAAGCGTTCTGGCTGGTGGAGAACGGCTACTGCAGCGTTGAGGAAGTGGATATCGCCTGCGAAAAGGGCTGCGGCCACAAGATGGGACCGTTCCGCACAAAGGATCTGACCGGCATCGACAGAAACTTCCTGATGATGCAGGCGCAGTATGATAAGACCGGCGTGAAGCCTTCCGGCTACGACTTGTTCAAAAAATACTATGAGGCCGGGCGCTACGGCCGTAAGACAGGGCACGGATTCTACGATTACGAATAAAGGAGCCATTATGGGGAGACTGGAAGGAAAGACGGCGATCATCACCGGTTCTGCCGGCGGTATCGGCTATGCGACCGCGGAAAAGTTCCTGGAGGAAGGCGCGGCAGTCATGATCTGTGATGTGGCGGAAGACCGGCTGCGGACGGCCGCGGAAACGCTTTCCGCAAAAGGCAAGGTCCTCTGGCAGGTGACAGATATTTCGGATCCTGAAGCTGCTTCGGCCCTGGTGAAGCGGACCGCGGAGGAACTGGGAGGACCGGATATCCTCATCAATAACGCCGGCATCACACGGGATGCGCAGCTGTATAAGATGGATCTGGAGCAGTTTCAGAAGGTCATTCAGGTCAATCTGATGGGAACGGTCACCATGTGCAAGGCGGTCATCCCCTATATGATGGAGAAACGCTACGGACGTATCGTCAACTGTTCGTCAGTTTCAGCCCTTGCCGGCAATTTCGGCCAGACGAATTATGCCGCGTCCAAGGGCGCGATCTGGTCCCTCACCCGTTCAATGGGGCATGAGCTCGGAAAGTACGGCATTACGGTGAACGCCATCATTCCCGGAGCGATCGAGACCCCTATGACCCAGGCTATCCCGGATGATATCCGGGCAAAAAAAGCATCGGCCTTCCCCATGCGCCGCTGGGGCAGCGCGAGAGAAGTCGCGAACGCATACTGCTTCCTCGCCAGTGAGG
>Ga0129307_1002852_pt1 | contig 12289 bp, 12 predicted proteins | sample P1105metagenome_FD_94437 | JGI IMG/M metagenome (GOLD analysis project Ga0129307, IMG submission 94437) | Capybara group fecal microbial communities from Wisconsin, USA - P1105 metagenome | ecosystem: Host-associated > Mammals > Digestive system > Large intestine > Fecal | place: USA: Wisconsin... | reverse complement strand
CATGAACTACTCCCCTGATGACAGGCTCCTGCTTCAGGTGCCTCTTTTCCACTGCTTCGGGACAGTTCTTGGCGTGATGGCAGTGATAACCCACGGCTCCACCATGGTTGTGCTTGAGGAATACGACCCTCTTCTTGCGATATCATCAATCCAGAAGGAGAAGTGCACATCAATCTACGGCGTTCCGACAATGTTTATCGGAATGATGAACCATCCGATGTTCGAGATGTTCGACATGAGCTCACTTAGGACTGGAATCATGGCGGGCTCCACATGCCCTGTCGAGACCATGAAGGACGCCATCGAGAAGATGAACATGAAAGAGATCACCAGCGTCTACGGCCTCACCGAAGCCGCTCCGGGCTTCACCCAGACAAATGCCGCCGATTCCTTCGAGAAGAAAATCAACACTGTCGGGCGCAAGTTCCCGAACATCGAGGTAAAGATTGTCGATCCCGAAACTGGGGAGGAAGTCGGCGTCGGAGAGCCGGGCGAGATTATGTGCAGGGGATTCAACGTCATGAAGGGATACTACAACATGCCGGAAAAGACCGCAGAGACAATCGAGCCTGACGGATGGCTTCACTCAGGAGACCTTGCCACAGTCGATGAGGACGGATACTATTCCATTGTCGGACGTATCAAGGACATGATTATCCGTGGAGGGGAAAACATCTATCCGCGTGAGATCGAGGAGTTCCTCTTCACCCATGAATGCGTTCAGGATGTGCAGGTTGCAGGCATTCCGGATGAGAAGTACGGTGAAATTGTGGGGGCATTCATCATAAAAGAGGAAGGCTTTGACGATGTCACTGAAGCCGACATACGCGATTTCTGCATAGGCTCAATCGCAAGGTACAAGGTGCCGAAATACGTCTTTTTCGTTGACGAGTTCCCGCTCACCACAAGCGGAAAGATCCAGAAGTACAAGCTAGGTGATCTGGGGCTCAAGTACCTGGATGAAAGGCGCCAGAGAGGGGAGCTTTAGGCCCCTTCAAACATTTACTTTTTTTTTAAATTTCATTTTTTCCTGCAATATTTCCCGGAAATCATTCCTAAAAACTTAAAATTCAGATAAATAAATGCAGGATGTGTTTTTTTTAAAGTTGATAATATATAAAGCTAGCAAAAATCTTTTAGATAATGAAATTTATCTATGTTTAAATAATTTAACATTGGATTTACATTCTGAATCATGTTATTATCTGCACTTATGAACTCTAAGGCAATACTCTCTTTCAATGACAGGTCATGGGCATCCAGGATTATGAATGTATCAGGATTGTGAACACCACTATTTATTAACTTTTCATAAATGTCGTGATAATTATCTGTCCTTCCACTATGAAACATCACTCTGTTTTCAAACTGCAATCTCCTGTTGAAACTTGTCCTTTCAAAATCCCGTATGAATCTTGTAATATATTGGATGATATCTTTAACCTTAAATCGAATTTCATCTAAACTGCCACCAGATTTGGATATTTTTTTACAGAATTTCCAAAAGACCTCAATACATCTGTCTTTTTTATTTTGCTCAAAATCGTAGTTTAGCTCTAATTGCCAAGACTTTATTATCAAATCATCCAAATTAATTTGCTTATGATTTTTGTCCAAATCCAATATGTTTCTTAATTCAATGAAAAATATTTTTTGCTGATGCAAAATTTGACGATATAAATGACAAAATTCCTTATCAACACAGCTGGAATAATATAAGTTGTCCTGTTTATTGAAAACGATATTGGATTTATCATTCCAGGGGTCCGTGCAGAAAACGAACCCTAATTCAACATTAGTGTCTAAAAAATAATTCATAAAATTACTCCAAGATTATATTAGAATATTCAATGAAAATGTCGGTATCCATGTCTTCCTTGCAAATATTTTTAAAATAATATTCTTTTGATTTATCCATTTTCTTATAAAATTCTTCCAATCTAGAAGACATGTTCGCATTTTCAGTGTTTTCTTCCAATACATCAATCTTATAATCCAAAAAATCAAAGAAATTTATGAATAGCCCTAAAATAAAATCTAGATTATCATTAGTGATTTCGCAAAAATCCCTATTTAAAGTGTATTCAACCATGTCCTGAATTTCAACAAAATAGTAATATTCATCATGAAAAACATCATCGCGTTTTTTTAATGAACTTGCAAAATGAGACATGTTTTTAAACAGTTTGTACTTATAATATCTGAAAATTAATTTAGTCAAGCCTTCAAAAACATATTTGGGAGGTTTTAAAATAAGATTGGAAATATCTTTCACATATCTTTCAAACTCATTTAAATCAACTGTTAAACCTGATTCATTATGATTAATATTTTCCATAAAATAACCTCCGGTTTTTAATGTAATAGTAAATATGTATCATCAGATATATATAAATTTCCTTTTAAACCAATGCAATTTTACATAATCAAAGCAATATTGCCTTAAATTTAAAAACAATGGATTAAAACAATTTAATTTTCATATTGGCTGCAAATTTGTTTTTAAAATGAAAAGATCATTTCATTAATTTGAACTCATTTTTTCCATCTTCAGACAATTGGATGTATACGGCAATCTCAATATTCCTTCATCGGCATGCAAGGTTACATGAGCCATCCAATTCAAACTTATTGAAAGAGCATATAGTCTCTCCGGTTTAAAATTGACACATGGCTTGAGAATAATATGTTGATGTTGTTAGAATAGAAAATTTCATTTTTGAGGAAATATTTCCCTGAAATCAGAAACTTTATATATCACCTGAGTACATAATTATATATAGATACTTAAATTGATATAAGCTGACCACACCATTATATCGAAGCAATTTGCCTATATACGAATTCAACTGTTTTAGGGAGTTGATAACAATGCCACAAGCATACAAAACTACTGCATGGAGCGTAGTGTTCTTTTAAACTTTATTGTCGCTTAATCGAACCCGCCGGATTAAGCTTAGAAAACCTTTGTAATCCGACCTGTCTAGATTTCATTCTAGATAAGAAACTTGACTATCATCATTAGAGGAGAAAACATGCAAATCATCAGAGAGAATAATATTGATGTAAGAAGAACAGTTATAAGAGCAGTGAACAACCATCCCGAATTCCATTTCTTTGTAGACGAGCTGACAGAAGACGGCTGCATGCCGACCTATGCGGGCATAGCCGATGAGAAGTACACATACGACAGCATGGATGACGGTTTTTTCGAATTCATCGAAAGGAAAATAGCGTCTGAAGGCATCTATTTGAGAATCTGCTATCTAACCGGTGAAATCACTGGCGGCGAGGCGGTTTTCACCATAGAAATCGCAAGCGATGAAAAGATTTTCAGGACAAATGACCTTGATTCTGTTCATTTCATTGACCTTGCTGACTACGGAATAAAAATCAGGGGCGATGAGATTACCTTGGGGGCCACAGTCGATGAGGCCGGCCAGACCCCGTATTTTGCCGAATTCGGGTCCAAGAGGGCAGGTGGAAATTATTTGTCTCTTGACAATCCATTGAACAGGTTCGTCATTGGGCTGATCGATGATTTTGTTTAACTGAATATTAAGTAGAATAAGTAATTGCAAAGATTTATTTAAATTTAAATAAATATATTCTTAATAGTAATATTTAGATAGAAACATGTTATAAAATTTGTATATATAAGTGCATTATGAAGTTATCTACAGCTATTGATTCAATATCATAAAATATTATTTCAATGTTAATACTGGATAAAGTGATTATATGGTAAAATTTTGTACTAATTGTGGAACTAAATTATCCGATAAAAGTTTATTTTGTATAAAATGCGGTACAAAGCAAAAAATGTTTGGTTCAACTCAGGGAAACAAATCAAAAGTCAATTCAAATAACATAAGAAATAATAAAATTAATATTATTCCAAATTCTGTAATTAAAGATAAAATTACTTCAGTTACTGGAAAAAATTTACTGGACTCTCCTTATTTTATGTCTAAGGCACATCTTTTTAAGGTTAATGAGGGTCATACTTATTACAAAAAAATTTTAAATTTTGAAGTAGACAACAATGTTCTTGCGTATATGGATATTGAATCTCGTTTAGATGAATTGCTTCAGATAAATATGGCTAGAGAAATATATGAGATGCGATTTAAAAAATCAACGCATTTATTTAAAACACGAGAAGATGTTGTACAATATATTGGATATGGAACAATAAAAAATCCAATTCCAATTTCAGATGAAGAGATGGAAAAAATTAATGAGAGGATTGAAAATAGTAATGAGGAGCGTTCAATAGCATTAAAGAAAATAATAGCTGAAGAATCACATAAAAAGAAGGTTAATGAAATAAGAGAAACAAAAAAAGTAAATATTTCTATTCCCAACGGCAGAAAATTATTGAATTCTCCACTCACAGGTTCCTTAACTGGTGAGATAATTGGTAGTGGTGCAGGCCATATGATTGGCGGATTAGCGAATGCGGGTAGTGTTTTAGGAAGTACAATGGGTGCTTTAAATGGGGGCCTTATCTTAGGTGGTGCTGGTGCATTAATTGGAGGTTTGCTTGCAGCTAAAGATGATGGTATAGAATGGTTTGACACCGTTTTAGTATTGGATAAAGAAGGAGTGATAATCGCTGGAAAATTTCAATTACCATATAAAGATATTAAACATATTGAAGCCGATAGAGGGGATGGTTTTGATGTTGTTACATTTACTCTGGAAAATCAAGGATTCCAATTTAAAACACCTGATGGAATAGCTTTAAAAGAAGTTATGGATGAAATTAAGAGGGGTATTGAATTAGATCTTGTCGAACCAGAACAAAAATCTGATTCAAATAGAACTAGTGAAAAAGATAAAGTTGATGCGTTAATGAAATATTCTGAATTATATGAAAAAGGATTGTTAACTAAGGATGAATTTGAAGCTAAGAAAAAAGAATTATTATAATCATATCATCAATAAGTTGTTTAAACTTATAATAAGAGTAATAATGGATTTTAAAAGACATTAATGGTTTTCAGGAAAATTTTATCAAAATTTATTGATAATAATTGATTTAATTAGAATGCACCCTTTGTATATAAAATAATATTAATGAATATTACTACTGTAGTACACAAAATTAAAACTTAAAAATAAATTTTGTTCTAAGTGTGATAATAAAATGGAATAGTTTGGACTGTATTTTTAAACATTCAGTTCATTTTCGTTTTAACTGAATATTTGTTGAACTATTTTTCATAACAATTTTGAGTGTAGCATGTAGTGTAATTTATTAATTTGACGTCGTTGACTTTTGGATTTTGAGGTGGACATGTTAGATTTCGCAGGATACTCGCAGGAAATCATTGATTTTGTAAATGCTGACACGTTGAAGGCAATCGATTGGGGCGTCCTTGATCTGGGCCACGTGAGGGATTTGGAGCTTAGGCAAATCATGCTTGCAATCGAAGAGGAACTGGAAGTTGAACTTAAGAGAAATTATGAGGAAAATGGCACTGGAATTTTCAGGGTATCGAAATTCAGGCAATTCTGGTGTTATGGGGAAAGGGGATATGTGATAAGGGCTCGAAGTTTGAGCGAGCTTAAGGAAATTGTTGAAAGTCAAAATAGAATATGGTATGTATTTGATTATGAATTATTTGAAATTTCAAGTGAAATTTAGTTAATCTGACAGCGGTTCGGCCATGTTTTTTTTGCATCTCGTTTCACTTCTGACTCCTATATCACTTTTTTTCATGGCCGAACCGTAATAATATTTAGGGGCGTTCATAAAGATATAATATGATGAACCCTCTGAACATTCCTGATGAATATGTCCTATCAAGAGGCGACGGCGAAATCGCCTATAGCTTTAATTTTACTGTTTTTGAATTTAAAGATAAGGTCAGGTTTCAGGTGGATGATTTCAAGACCTCTTGGATGGGCCTTGATGACTTTTTTATCGCCAGGATTCAGTTCGAAAGGCTGAACAGGTGCTTTCTGGAAAATCACTTAAGAAGGGAAATCGAGATAAGGAACGTCATTGATGAGGGCATCTCCTATCTTGAGGCCGAAAGGTATCCTAAAGCCATCAAATGCTTTGATGAGGCGATATGCTATGATGAAAGTTACGGCGAGGCGCTGATATTAAAGTCAAGGGCGCTTTTCAAACAGTCACACTATGTCAAGGCCCTGAGGCATTACAAAAGAGCCGTGAGGGCTGATGATGGTTTAAGAGATGTTGAATATCATAAGCTATTGCTTAAAAAGTCAAACACGGAGAGGGACAATTTCCCTCCAATCAAGCGCAATATCTATGCCGGAGACGAGCATTTCGCAAGGGGCGAGTATGAGGATGCCTTTGAAAGCTACGACAAGGCGCTTTCAAGCCCTTCCAGTTTCAAGTCTAAAATCATATCCAAGCTATTGAACAAGAAGGCTTCAACATTAATCAAGCTTAAAAGGTATGGAGATGCTTTGGATTGTTTTAATGAATCATTGAATGTTAAAGATACCGATTGCGCACGTTTCGGCTCAGGCTTGTGCCGGTACCACTTGGGCTTGGAACTGAACGATTCCTTTTTGGGCGAGCTGAAGATTCCAAGAAGGCTGAAGCTTAAAAGGGCACTGATTTTAGATGACATTAAAATGCATGATGAGTCCATCAAATGCATAGATGACATGATGAACAGCTATTTTTTTGTAGATGATTTGTATCTAACGGCACTTTCACAAAAGATTGCAATATTGAATGGCTTTGGTCTAGATGCATCCGCATGTGAAAAGGTATTTAAAACTCTAAAGAAAGATTATTATACATGAAATTTTCAGGATTTTTGAACGTCTACCTGATGGACGACATGAGCTGGAAATACGTTTTCGGTGAGAAATCCCACACTGCCTCAAACCTGAAGGACCTGGAGTTTCTGGTCCGCATGCACGGCCTCAAGTGGAGCATCCTTGATGAGGAGCTGGCCCATAAATCCGTTGAAGAGGACAAGCAATCCAATTATACCGGATTTTTGAACGTCTACAGAAAGGACGATTTATGGCACTACAGGGGCACAGGCTTGAAGTCCCATAGCCTTCAGACATTGAAAAAGAATGCCGAAAGGCAGGGCCTTGAGTGGAGGCAGACCGACAGGCAGCTTGCCGAAAAGAACTGGAAGCTCGATGTGCGAAAGTACACAAGGTAACTGTAATATTTATATCATGTTACTAACATAGTATAGAACAGGTGAACTTATGGATGATGAAATGTTAAAAAAGATGGCTTATATAGGTATCTCTTCTTACAGGACAAAGGCGGCAAAGACGCTCAAGGACGATGTCAAGACTCCGACAAAGATTGCCAAGGACACTGGAATCAGGAGAAATCATATCTCAAAGGTCCTTCGCGAGCTGAAGGAATCAGGCGTTGCGGAGTGCATCAATGAGGAGGTCCATCGTGGAAGGCTCTATCGCCTGACAAGCGTTGGCGATGAAATTGTCGATGAGCTCATTCGCCATGAAGATTAATTATTAATACTCATTTGTATAAAAATATATATTATGTGAAAATATTTCTTATTTTCAGTTAGGAAAATGGTGATTTTATGAATGAAAATTTTAAATCTAAGCTAACTTATGAAAAGAAAGCATGGTTTGGGATAGTGCCTATAATTGCCATGGTCGCAATGATGGGTGCGGGCATTTTGTATCTCGATGCAGTGAGATGCATACTGGTGCTCCTGCCGGCAATATTTCTGGTGCTCCCATATGAGAAATTAAGGCACAATGAGGCTTTGGCCATCGTGTGCGGAATTGTTGTAGTGATAAGCCTGCTCTTCTATATATGGACACTTATATCATATAATTCAGGTTTCTATTTTTATATCAGTTATGGACAACTGTATATTGTGATACATGTTTTAATTATAGCATTGCACGTTTATGAGCTGTTCTGCTCATATCTCCTGTTCATTCCAACAGATGGCTCAGTCGGAAACGCTGCAATTCCAAACGCCAATGTGAATGCGGCTGCGAATACAAGATTCTGCAAAGAATGCGGTGCAAAAGTCAATGCAAACTTGACTTTCTGTTCACAATGCGGGAAAAAACTGTAGGTGATTCAAATGACTTTTGATGGTTTCAAATCCAAAATTACTTTTGACAACAAGACACTCTTCGGACTGGCTCTTATTCTTGTATGCATTGTCCTTTATAGATTCAACATGCTATACAGCGATTTCGTAAGGGCCATGATAATCGCATTGCCTGGAATATTCCTTATAGTTCCGAAAGACACTATCAAGTTCAATAAGATTCTGGCCATTATATGCGCAATACTTCTTGTGATATGTCTGGCATCAGCGTTCTATTCCCTGTATGACACACTGACAAATTACATATTCGGCTCACACTATTACTCATCCTATTACTCCAGCTATTACTCATATTCATACTACACTCCTTCATATAGCAATGGATATTGGTTCCTGGCTGAGGACATATGTCTGATAGTGTTGTCATTCTACGGACTGTTCTGCTCATTCCTCTTGAGCATCGACACCGATGGAATTGAAAACAGAAATCCTGCCTTGGGCAATGTTGCAGCATTGCAGCAAGCACCTGCCCAGCAAAACACCGCCAAATTCTGCAAAGAATGCGGTACCGAAGTTCAGGGCAATGCCCCGTTCTGTCCGGAATGCGGAAAGAAACTTTAGATGAGTTTTAAACTCATTTTCTTCTTTTTTTTAATTTTTCATGAATTAAATTATTTTTAATTGCAAAGCATGCTTTTGATGATTCCTGTTTTGCCATCATTGGAATGCATTTTGAGTTTCATGACATTTCAGTGAACCTTGGCTGCCTTTTTCAGTTGGAAAAGCAGCTGTTGCATATAATTCGTAACATGAAAACCGTATAATTTATAGTATATTATAATTATAATGATTACAGATGTTGACATGGACACAGAGAGGATTCACCTGCAGGACGCCATCTTCATCTACACAGGATTGAACGATACCATAGACCAATTGAAAAGGGCCATACTGAAATATGGAGCGGTATCTGTTCAAAAGTGGGTGAATGAGCCTGAAGAGGAAATACCGACTGAAGGCGAGGACATCGCCATCATGGATCACGACACACATTTCGTTTCACTCATAGGATGGGACGACAGTGTTCCAATCCGCGATGATCAGAAAGGTGTTTGGATAGCCAAGGATTCCCTGTACGGCTTCAGCCCGCTTGCATACACCACTTTCCCGCAGATAGACTATTATGCAATCGCACCCCAAAGGGTTGCAGTGGCCTACATCTTTGAGAATACTGTTGATTACCATGTCAACTATCAGACAGATCTCACCTGCCTTGCGGGCTTTGATGAAAACTACACATACTATTCAAATGAGTTCACATCAGACTATGACGAGCTCATCGGTGCTGTTGGAACCTACTTCAACGAGTCCGGAATCGACTATTCGTTTGATGTTTTCGTGAATGGCGAAAAGGTCCATTCCCAAAGTGGAACCAGCGAGTTTGCAGGCTTCAGGACAATCGTTTTAAGTAAGTACATTCCAATCAGGGAAGATGACATCTTCAAGGTTGTCTTCAAAAGCAATTCGGTTCCATACCGGGCATGGTCAAGGGTGCATTACCTGAACGGCACATCCCTGGTAAGTGCTAATGGCGAAAGCTGGACGGATTTTGCATTATTGAACAAAACAGTTTGTCTCAAGGTCTACACCGTTAGGGACGATAGTGAAGTGATAGGCAACAGGGACATTACAGTGGACTATTCTTCAGGCTCATGCTTCAGCGTTAAGGTCGTGACCGCTGACGGCCATGCTGTAGGCGCCGGTGCCATAGTCAAGTTCACAATCAACGGCAAGACTGTCTCAGTTAGGACAAACAGCAACGGAGTCGCCAAAATCAAGATAACGCAGGCTCCGGGCAAGTACACCATCAAGACAACCTACAATGGAAAGACCTTCAAGAACACTGTCAACGTAAAGCACGTTCTGACTGCATATAAGCTCACTGTCAAAAAGACTGCAAAGAAATTCACCTTGAAGGCAACACTTAAAATCAACGGAAAGCTCCAGAAAGGCAAGCTGGTGTCATTCAAGCTCAACGGCAAGACCTATAAGGTCAAGACCAATGCAAAAGGTGTTGCGCAAAAGACCTTGAGCAAGAATGTCATAAAGAAGCTCAAGAAAGGCAAGACATACACTGTCAAGGTGACTTACATCAAGGACACAGTAAAATCCAGCGTCAAAGTCATGTAGATGATACATTTCATCTACTCTATTTTTTCATTTTTGCTGATTATTGGTAGGATTGGCCCAATTTCTGTTTTTGTATCTGCCATTTTTAGGTCTTATTTTCAGTTGCACGATATTTTCGCAAATCTTGACTGCTTTCACAGTTAATGGAGATCATGTGCATGATTTCTAGTGTGAAAACCGTGTGAAAATAGGATGAATTAGTGATGGGGTTTCGTTTTGAAAAATTGTAAAGTAGAATATAGAAAAATTGTAAAATAAAATTTGGAAAAATTGTAAAGTAGAATATGGAAAAATTGTAAAGTATATTAATGAGAAAATGTAAAGTAGAATATGGAAAAATTGTAAAATCAGGAGGTGGTCGTAATGGCGGTCAAGTATTTGCCGAGAATAGTGGATGATGATCTGGAAAAATATCTCACAATGATTGGAGCGATTCTCATTGTCGGACCAAAATGGTGTGGCAAGACAACTACCGGCGAACAGCATGCCAACAGCGTATTGAAACTACAGGATAAAGACAATTTTAAGACAAACATGATGTGGGCAGACATAGAGCCTTCCAGATTATTGAAAGGGGACAAGCCACGATTAATCGATGAATGGCAGGTAGCTCCCGTATTATGGGATTCCGTGAGAACAAGCGTGGATGAAAGTGAAGGCTATGGGCTGTATATTTTAACCGGTTCAACAGTGGTTGATGAAGACAGCATCATGCATTCGGGAACAGGAAGAATCCACAGAATGCTGATGAGGCCTATGAGCTTGTATGAAAGCGGCGAATCAAACGGGCAGATTTCAATCATGGACTTATTTGACAATCCCGACATCAACATCAATGAATATGAATCCGATTTGACAATGGATGGTTTGATATTTGCCGCATGTCGTGGAGGATGGCCGGATTCTATGAATCAAAAAACCAGAGAAGGCAAGCTCTTTGTTGCATATAACTATTTGGAAAATATTTGCAATACAGATGTTTCTGCTGTTGATGGGGTTAAAAGGGATCCTGATAGAGTAAGAATATTATTGCGTTCACTTGCAAGAAACAATTCCACGCTGGCTAAAGACAAAACCATTATAGATGATATTAACGCTAATTTTATGGATATAAGCCGACCAACATACTATTCATATGTTGATGCCCTGAAAAGATTATTCGTAATTGAGGATAATAGGGGATGGTCACCAAACATCAAATCCAAATCAGCAATCAGATCAGGCAACAAGAAAGTATTCATTGACCCTTCAATTGCAGTGGCGGCATTGAATGCAAATCCTGAATCAATGGAGAATGATTTGGAAACTTTCGGGTTTGTTTTTGAGAATTTGTGCATTCGTGACTTAAGTGTCTATACGAATTCCCATGGTGGAAAGGTTTCATATTATCATGACAAGTCCGGTTTGGAGGTTGACTGTGTTGTTCATTTGAGGGACGGGAGATATGCATTGATAGAATGTAAACTTGGAAGTGAGGGGATAGATGAAGGTGCCGGAAACCTGCTTAAGATTAATAGTTTGATTGAAAAGAATAAAAAATTGGATAATCCGACATTTCTTGCAGTGTTGACTGGTGGAAAATATGCATACACTCGCCCGGATGGTGTTAAAGTCATTCCAATCGGTTGTTTGAGATAGTATTCGGATTGAAAATAGGATGAAAGGATAATATTTCTTATTAAGCTATTGTCTAGGTTGGATGGAGGTGCCGGCATTTTGTTTGTGGGTGGCCATGAAAGCCATGAATATGTGGCTATTTTTCCATTCGAATTGGGCACAGTCCCATTTTTTTTCGATATTTATAAATATTGCAAGCGTTAAATCTATTATCATTAAAAGAATTGATTTAATAGGAGATTAATCATGGGCTCATATTATGTTATTGACGTAAACAGCGAAGATGAATTCAACAGTCAACTGCAACTGTATTTTTCCCAAAAATACAAGTTGGAAAGTAACTACAACGGACAGGCAACATTGAAGAAGAAATCATACAGCACAGGATTATTGATTGTCTTGATTCTCCTTATATGGCCGGCAGCCTT
>Ga0129307_1002851_pt1 | contig 12294 bp, 10 predicted proteins | sample P1105metagenome_FD_94437 | JGI IMG/M metagenome (GOLD analysis project Ga0129307, IMG submission 94437) | Capybara group fecal microbial communities from Wisconsin, USA - P1105 metagenome | ecosystem: Host-associated > Mammals > Digestive system > Large intestine > Fecal | place: USA: Wisconsin... | reverse complement strand
TGCATAGCCTGATAGCAAAGCGTTGACTTACCGCTTCGCCTGACACCAATGACAACCTGTGCCTGAGTGCTTTTAAAGTCAATCAGACTCTCTTCACGCCGCTGGCATAATGCCTCTTCAGCTCTGCCTTCCATTTCCTCCTGCTGGTCAGTGAGGATGAATTCCAATGTTCTTTTGTCAACCATAACGATGATATTTTGGGTGCAAAGATACTAAAAAAAACGTAAAACGCGATATTTTACATAAAACATAGTATCAGAATACGATATTTTACAGGAAATGGCGTTTCAGAACGCGATATTATACATAATAACGCTGCAATTTGTAGTTTTGTCGGGAAAGGACTACACGGACATAGTGCGCTCAATAATCTCCTGAATAAACTCCGAATTCATCTGATTATAGTAGTCTTTATATCATTCCTCAAAACATAAAAATTTCACCTAATAATATAAAAAGGTATAGGCAAAGGGAACGATATCACATAATAATTCGTATATTTGCACAGTCGAATTAGAACTAAGAATGCGTCTGACATTCAACAGGACAAGGCGTGTGTATAAAATATCAAAATGATTTGAGTGCATAGACCTCATTCAGAACGACAAACAACATGGTATAATTTCAAATAGATGGAACAGAAATTCGGGAAAAACAGTATTGATATTGAGGCGCTGCGTGAGTTCTGCGAGCGGGAGGGTGAGGAGATTGCTTACCCAAGGGTGACCAGCTAGAGCGCGAGGGAGAGCCGGCGCAGTGGGTGGTGTTCGTGGACCGGGGATGCTTCAAGTATATGGTGTACAACGACGAGGAGGGCAAGGACTACTGCACGGGCTTCTCCTACTATGGTGAGTTCGTGGATGACTCCCTGACATTTTTAATCATGGAGACAGGTCATTGGTTCCTTTTAGGAAATAGATCAACAACTTGTCCCTGTATCTTAGGAAAAATATATAGAAATATGAAATAAATTATATTAGTTGGGAATTCCACATATCAAAATGAGGTGTTGCCAACTCAACAAAAAACTAACTATAAAAAGGCTATTAATTAGAAATATCAAAATTATTATCTTGGATATACGCCCTCATCTATGAGTTTCTTTATTTTAAGCACAGTAGCCTCTTTGTCAGCAGCGTAAGTCACACCAAACCACTTCGACGTGGTGTCGAGAACTTTGACGGTCGACGTTCCCTCATTGATTAGCTTGCTCACCAAGAGCGGGATGAAGAACTCTGCCTTTAGGTTCTCGAAATTCTTCGGATTGCTTAAGAACTCTTTGAAGTATGCTTCGCTGTGTTCGAAGTAGTCAGGAGTGAATCCCCACATGTTCATCGACACTGGTATATTTTCTTCCAATGGTTGCCATTCGCCATTCTCGTCTTTGTACTTGATAATACCGTCGATGCGAAGAATCTCTGTGCGCTCAACGACATCCGTCAGATGGCGCTTGTCGTTATAGGCACAGACGCCACGAGTCACAGAACCGTTTTCCGAAAGCGTATTGCACACTCGAAAGCCCACCATCGCATACTGGTTCTTGGCTCCTTCGGGCAGCGAACTTAGGAACTGGCCAATCTGTATAAAGGCATCACGACCATAGAAGTCATCGCAGTTGATGACACAGAACGGCTCTTTGATGACATCCTTGCCCATCAGTACGGCATGGTTAGTGCCCCAGGGCTTCACCCGGCCTTCAGGTACAGTGAAGCCCTCGGGCAGTGCGTCGAGCGACTGGAAACATATTTCACACTTTACCATGCCCTCGTATTTGGAGAGTATCTGCGTGCGGAACTGCTCATTAAAGTCTTTGCGTATGACCCACACGATTTTTCCAAAACCTGCCTGAATGGCATCGTAGATACTATAGTCCATAATGGTCTCACCATTGGGACCCAGGCCGTCAAGCTGTTTCAGCCCGCCGTAGCGGCTACCCATTCCTGCCGCCAAAAGAAATAATGTTGGTTTCATATTGTAAACTCTATTTAATGTTACGCATTTTCTTCTCCCAGTTCCATGCTGCCTCCAGCGTCTGCTCCAAGGTGCGCTCAGCTTTCCAACCCAATTCCTTGTTGGCCATAGATGTGTCTGCCCATATGGAAGGGACATCTCCTGCCCGACGACCGACAATTTTGTAGTTCAGTTTCAGGTGATTCACCTGTTCAAACTTGGTGACCAACTCCAGCACAGATACGGGGCGACCTGTACCAATATTGAAGATTTCGTAATTCTGGATCATCCTGCCCTGTGTCATGCGATCGATGGTAGCCACGTGGGCCTTGGCCAGGTCTACCACGTCGATATAGTCGCGCAAACAGGTGCCGTCGGGTGTGTCATAATCATTGCCAAAAACCGACAGACATTCACGCAGCCCAGCTGCCGTCTGGGTAATAAAGGGTAGCAGATTGTTGGGTACGCCACGGGGTAGTTCGCCTATCAATGCTGAAGGGTGAGCACCTATGGGGTTGAAATAGCGAAGAGCTACGCCATGCAATGACTCGTAAGCCCTGCAACTGTCGCGCAAAATGTCCTCTGCCATCTGCTTCGTGTTGCCGTAGGGTGAAGTGGCTGGCTTGCGCTCAGTCTGTTCCGTTACGGGCAAATGCTCCGCATCGCCATAGACGGTAGCTGATGACGAGAAGAGAATGTTCGGCCTGCCGTATTCCACCATCAGTTGGCAGATGTTCATAAACGAGGTGAGGTTATTCTGGTAGTACATCAATGGTTTCTCCATTGACTCGCCCACCGCCTTGTAAGCGGCAAAGTGAATGACGGAATTAAACTGGTACTTCTCGAAGACACCCTTCAATGTCGTGATGTCGCAGGTGTCCACCTGCTCAAAGGGAATATCCACACCCGTAATCTGACGGATGCCCTCTAAAGCGGTCAGTTCTGAGTTGGAGAGGTTGTCAACGATGACCACGCCGTAGCCTGCCTGTGTCAGTTCTATGGCAACGTGAGAGCCGATATAACCGGCGCCTCCTGATACAAAGATAGTCTCTTTCATTTTGCTTACTTTTAAGAGGAAGGAGGGAACTCCCAGTAACTGCCCTCCTTCCGAAAAAACTAACTAACCTAATTTATAACTAACAAATAAAGCATGGTACGAAACTATTTGTCTTATGGAAATCTGGGATTGGCGATTTTACTGGCCTCCATGATAAGAAATGAGGTTTACTCAATTTATCACCACATTTATAGAAATTACATAGAACTGTCCTCCCACTCATTGAATTCAAATTATGTTTGAAGAATGCCTGAAAAGGAATGATTAATGCTATTTGCCAATGAAATACTCCTTTTTTCAATGGAATAGAATGGCGCTTTAACGACGTCCACCTCATTACTTTTTCAAGATGTTCTTTAGGTGCTAATTCTCTATTATCTTTACCTTTACCAACACCAAGTAATAAGGTGCCAATACAATTACACTCCAAATTGTAGTACCAACCATCATTTTCTGGGGCAATAAAGAATTCACAGCAAGAGTCTTCCCACACGCAATCATTATCCTGGACAACTAATGCCCGAATGTATTGTTCTTCAATGTCATATTGAAGAACAATCTGATTGGCTGTATGAGCTATTCTAAATATAACCTTTGGTTTGTACGGGTAATCATCTGACCAATTTTGGCAGCCAATGTCATTCCAATCAACACCAAACTTATCAAGCATGTTTGGTACTGATTCTGCATTAGAAAACATTAAAGGTATTTTTTTTATTACTAACTCCATGATGTTATGTATTTTCTAATGTAACCCTCTTTATCTTTAATGCAGTTAAAAAACTCTAGTTGATTACGTGCCCTAATAAGATTATGAGATGGATATTGTATCTTGTAGTAAATGTCCCCATTCAAATAATCTGTTAAGAATCGGACACCTTGCATCATTGGGAACAAAGCTATAGCATAAGGTAAAAGCTCAACCTCCTGTTTGGTAATGAATGACTTTGTATTAGATAAGTATCCCTTTGTGAACGATTCAAAAATATCTTCCCGAAAACGGATCTTATCAATTTCAGGAGAATCTTCAGCAACGGAATTTGCAGCAGTTCTTAGGAAGTCACCATAGTCAGAAAAGATAAAACTTGGCATAACAGTATCTAGATCTATCACACAAAGGAAATGTCCACACTCATCAAAAAGCATATTATTAACTTTTGTATCGCAATGACAAAGTCTTTTAGGGAGTTTCCCTTCACGGAACAGTTTCTCTGCTAAACACATATCATCAGCATAAGCCTTTATAGTATATAATTCTTTTTCCACTTCAGTTACCCGCTTGACGACATCTAATTTGACAGCTTCTGACAATTGTGCTATACGCAACTCCATATTATGAAAGTTTGGGATTGTCTCGCCTAATCGCTCTGGCACATCAGACAGCATTTGCTCAAATTGGCCAAAGGCCACACCTGCTTCGTAAGAACTGGCAGGTGTAACCTCATTATAAGTATATGAATGAGGAATTAGTATCGACATTCTCCAATATTGATCATTATCATCATGATAATATGATTTCCCATTGTCAACTGACATAAACTGTAAGACTTTACGTTCCAAATCAGGAGATCTTGCTTCTATCAATTTCTGTCGGATATGATTGGTGACAACATCTATATTGTGCTGCAACAAATCAATATTCCTAAATACCTGATGATTTATTCTTTGTAATACATAATCAGGCGTAAAAGACTCTATTGTTGACACTAAATATGTGTCGTTAATAAGCCCAGATCCTAAGAGGCGAATCCCGTTGATTGTCCCTTCATGATGAAAACATTTAGCGATATTAAGAAGTGTCTCCCTATCCATACCCTATATCAATCCTCACTTCGTTTAGCGTTCCATACAAGTGTCGTTAGAATAACAGACAGTAATGCTGAACCAATCCAGAACCAGTTTACATAGGTAAAGTCATAAGTTTCAACACCATTAACAATCGTCTTGTTACCTTCAATAAGGATACCATTCATGATGTCTTGAAGTCCCGCGCCAAGATAACTAGCAATACCGACAACCCCTAAAGCAGCACCAGCAGCGGCTCGAGGAGCGATATCCACAGCCATCAGGCCACCCAAGAAACATATCAACACGCCGATACCTAAGCCAAAAAGGATCATTGCAGTAACATCTATCCAAAAATGCACTCCTGGAACAAGCAGAAACAGACACAAAGCCACAACATCCATCAAGCCAAATATTAATGCCGGCATATTTCTGCTACCTTTGAAGAATTTATCAGAGATCCAGCCCGAGAAAACTGTACCTATAATACCACAGACAGAACTAATGGAAACTATAAGACTTGCATCTAATGTTGTATAACCCTTTTGCGCTTCCAGATAAAAAACGCCCCATGAGTTGACAGCGTATCTACTAATATACATAAATGCACTTGCTAATGCCAAAATCCAAATTGCTGGGTTCTTCAGGACAAGTTTTTGTGCTCTATTGAAATCTTGGGGTTTGTCTGCCTGCTTGGGATCTGGCGATTTGTACTCATCCAATAAGAATCCTTGACTTTGAGGAGTATCCTTCATAAATAGATAGAGCATTACAAATCCAAAAATGCCAATAATTCCAGCACCTATGAATCCGTATCGCCAGCCCATCCAACTTACCAACATTGCTATGGTGATGAAGGTTATAGCCTCACCGAGGTTATGACTTGCACTCCAGATTCCATAGAATGTTCCTCTTTCCTTTGAATTGAACCATCTATTTAAAGACACGACTCCAGCAGGTGCTCCCATTGACTGAAGCCACCCATTTATTCCCCACAATACTGCAAAGACAATGAACATGTCGGTAAAACCAAGTATCAAATTGACAATCGCGGTGAGTAATAACCCTGTTGCCATAAAACGGCGTACATTGCAACGGTCAGCAAGGAATCCATTTGCTAACTTCCCGACGGCATAAACAAAGAAAAGACAGGATCCAATAATTCCCAACTGTGTTTCTGTAAATACCCCTTCATCAACAATTGGCTTACGGACAACATTCATGCTTAGCCGACACACATAATAAAGTGCGTAGCAACATGTAGCAGTGAAGAATGTTGTCAACTGTATCTTCTTAAACTTGCTTTTCGGAACATCGGAAGAGTAATTGGGTGGAGAAATCTTGTAGAAGGATAATATCTTTTTAAACATAATCATCTTCTAATTAATCATGAAGGTTACGTGAACGTAAGTAATCAAGTAAGAATTGCGGGCGATCGGTTTGAATGATTCTTGCTCCCAAGACATCAATAAGGTAGCCATAACCATTGTCGAAGTCTTGAAGAGATGCATCATCGTCATGTCCACCAGCCATAGTGTCCCAAAGTGTATTATACCAGATCAAAGAACGATCTTGCATCGTTTTCTTAAGCTTTTTAGGAAGAGGGTTAGTATCTAACTTATAAAGTAGCTCAAAGGCAACAGGGTGCATATCATGGATGAAAGTCTCAATCTGTTGTTCTGCATCCTGCTTATCAAGATTAACAATAGGCATATAGATAACGTCCTTTAAATAATCTCCATATAATTCCTTTACCTTTTCTGCAGAACCATTGCCTTTCATAATAATCTGTTTAGTGGTTCCTGTTTTTACCATTAATTCATAAACCTGATCGAAATATCTATCTGCCTTGTCAAGGTTCAACATGATTTTTCCTTTTGCATGTAATAAGGCCTCTTCAAGGGTTGGCACATCGTGAATGGTTCGAATAGCGCAACCGTTCTTCAGCTTCAATGATTTGACATAAGCCAATGTCGTATCAGCTATTGCACCTTTTCCTGTTGTCGTCCTGTTTAATGTAGGATCATGCATGAGAATCAACTGCCCATCCTTTGTGCGCTGAACATCTATCTCAACAATATCAACACCCATCTTGATGGCATTGTCTATAGCAGCCAAAGAGTTTTCTGGGAAATTTCTCCAGTCTCCTCGATGTGAGGCTACAATAACAGAACTGCCATCACGACTTGTTAGTTTTTCTCTAATTTGAGAAACGCGATCTTGTGCTGTGACATTGATTACAAATGCCAACAGAACGAATAATAATATTTTTCTCATATCTCTATTCTTTATTATTAAATACTGGTTCTAATCCCCATCTAAATGCAACATTACCATAATCACTTCCTACCATTTTTACTTGTACTAGAGGTGTTCCGATTGTAGAGCCGCTCTTTTGGAATGCTAACTGAAGACCACTATGCATATTGACCAACCAATAATAAGAAACACCTGGTCTATCAATGAAAGGTGCAAGTTCAAAAAGAGATTCCCCCTTTTTGTTGTCGTTAAAATCTGTTAGAATGCACTTTGCATTACTTGATAAAGACGAATTATAAATAGACAGATATTTTAGAAATTTTACATTTTTAAATGCGTATCCTCCATCTTCTTGAAATTCAATAATCCACCATGTACTAGGATCGTTTGGATCTTGTGAAGATACAACATCTATTCCATTTGAGGATGCTGATATATAGGTTTCCGAGGCAACATTTCCTAATCTAAAGATTCCTCCTAAAGGAAGTGCTACATTTAGAACAGCTTTTTCCACTTTCCAACGTTCCAAAATTCCTCCTATTTCACCTTTTTGTACAATGTTGCTACTACCATTAGCTGTAAGACTGCTTTCCATTGCAATATAACGACCAGATGTGATATTTGATATTGAATAAAGATCACTTCCTCCTGCAGGACTAAACGACCATAAAGAGTTTCCTAAATTTGAGTCATCTTGAAGTCCTATTGGTGCATTCTCTGACAGCGAGGAATTCAATACTGAAATGTATTTTTTTGAATCAATATTTTGAATTTTATACAATCCATTTTCATCACTGGTTATATACCATAGATCGCTATCTTCTATTTTGGCATTTTTAACAACCAAATCTGAACTCGTGTAAGCTAGGGATTTGGGCGTGATAACATATCCTGTATCGCCATACTTAATTCTATAAAAGCCATTGGGGAGCGTTTTGTCAAAATTTTCAACATTTATATTCCATAAAAACGTTCGCCCAGTGCCAAAAACATCCAACACCAAAGGTGTTCCTATATCTTGAGAGTTGTTTTTAATGCCTGCATATTCGAAATTGTAACCATTTAACAAACTGAATTGCGAAACGTAGTTGTCCTCTTTCTTTAATACCCATGAATTACATGGAGTATTGTCATTCACTGTCATTTCAGAACCTTTTGTCGCATCACAATGCCAAGGAGTTAATTTTGAATTCGTCGCGAGATTAGACATATTAACTTCATAATATAAAGGATTACGTGAAGATTTAAAAAGAGGAGTTACCTTCCATTTGTCTGATCCATAGTTGCGTAAATAATTTTGCGTAATATAATACTTTGAGTTAATATTAAAATCTTTTATCCCCATATATAATCCAGTTGATGAATTTTGTATTTCTGCAACAAATTCTTTATTTTTAGGCGATGGTATTTGAACTCCAACACCATATCCTAGATCATTTATAAACATATAATATGTTTGGAATTTATTATTTACCGTAATAGCTAAGTTCCCCCCTTCTTTTGCCATTTGTTCCTTAAGATATGACCCCATAAGCCCATAAAAGGTATATTCGTATTTCTTCTCTGAAGGAGAACCTGTCTTCCATAAGGTAATAAGGCATCTGGTTTCATCTATTTCAAACGTCATGGTATAATTGGTATTCGCTTCAAGCATATTACTATCCCAAGCATCATATTCATAACTACGTAAGAAATTTCCTAATTTGGTTGCCCTACCTATCGATAAGGTCTTACCTTTTTGATACAATATTAGTATATTGTCTAGGTATCTTCCTTGTATTATGCCAATTTGCCATATGGGCTCTTTATAGTCGACATTGGCAAGTGCAGTAAATTGAATCTTTATAGAGAAGCCTGCATTTATATTGGCTCCTGCTTTTATTCCTAGATTCGGAAATTTCCATGCACTATATCCTGTAAAGGTATAATCAGGTACGTCAGTAAGAGGACGAATGGTTTTGCTAATACTCCATCCCCAAAGTGGTATAAATAGTAAAGATAATACTAATATATAAAATTCCTTTTTCATATTCATATATTTTAATAGTTGCCATCTCTAAAAGTATATTTTGATAAAATAGAATAATCTGCCATAAATCTACAATCTTCATGTGGTCTATCAGTTACAACCATCCCTGGAAGTTCGTCACTCGGAAAATTAAAAAGAAATTCCAAACTTCCCCTTAAATCGTTTATATCTCCGAAATGGGGAGGGTTAAAATAATTACCTCTTCCGCCAGGAGCACCCAATTCATTTGTAGGAATTGGATGAAAGACTCCTGTTCTTATTTTTTTGTTTTGTGTATATTTCAAGATACTGACGTTCCCAAATTCTGGATTGGGTTGTAAAAGTTTGTCGTCTGGATTTTTATATATTTGTTCAACTCCAATAAGTGATGGTAGAGCAAACCAATCATCAAGATATTGTTTGTTTGTTGCGTTTGGGAAACTACCACCAATAATATTAATGAGAATAACATTAGATTTCTTGCTAAAGTTTTCCCATTGACCTCTTGGTTCCAAATAGTTCTTCAAATCTTGAACAGTTACCTGTCCTGATGATCCTGGTTTGAAAATTATTTGATGCAAACAATTTTTAGCTTCAGCTATAGACAAGCAAGAATCTATGGCTGCCATATATTCGTACTTAATTGCAGGATCATCGAGAGATCCTGTCTTGATATCTATTGTAAGAAGTATTTCTTTATCAAGACAAAAGTCTAGGATATCTTCAAACCGATTCAATTTCTGGTCAGTAACATTATCGAACCTGTCTTTGTATGTAGCAGATTGTAAACTGGGGAATGTTGGATATGCTATACCAATCTCGTTTGGTATAGAATTGTATGTAGGTCTATCCCAATGAATATTTCTAAAAAAAGAACCATTATCATGAAGGTTACCATCTGCATTAAAAGTTGGAGGTAGAGATGTCATACGATTAGTTTGTTGATCATGACATAAGACCAACACACCGCCATCAGACATTACTAAATCAATTTTGCAAAACATATAACCAGCAGAGTAAGCGTCTTTTACGGCTCTTAAGCTGTTTTCTGGTTGGTTGGGCTTCCCCCAAACACCACGATGTGGAATAACAATTGGGAAATGAAGTTTATCGTACTTTAATCCCCATAATGCTCTAGCTTTTTTTGTTTTCCATCCTTGTTCAGTATTTACCCAGTGACCATCTGGAAAACCATGTTGTCCCCATGCACATGTAGACACAATTGTTAACAGTAGAAGCAGCAATTTTCTCATAACGTTTTTCTTTTGTTAATATTTTTTAAATAATCCCGTAGTCTAAGTGGATTGTCAGAGAATATAATGTTTGCCCCTGAATTTATTAACCATTCGTAAGAATTGCTTACGTCAATAAAACCAAGTTCATCATCATGTCCGCCATTAAACTTTCCCCAAAGAGAATTTAACCAAATACGATAGCCCTTCTTTTTTAATAGTGGAATTTGTTTCAATATTTCAAAATCATCTCTGATAAAAGAAAAACTAGCTATAGGTATTGTATAATTATTAATTATATCATTTAATTTTTCTAGATCTCCCTTTCCTTTACATACCAAAACAGGTATATATATGATTTCATTAGGTAAAGATCCAACCTTTTCTTGAAATTTAAAACTACTTAATGAACTTCTTAATACTATTTGAGAAAGACAATTATGACGTTTTGCGGTTTCAATAACCAAATCTTTTATTTTTAGCCATTTGTCTACTAATATTAATATCCGTCCTTTCGCTAATTCTAGAACTTCTTCAAATGTGGGGATTCTTTGGCGTGTTACGACACCTATTGGTGACAAAAGATAGAGATTCTTCAGTTCTTCTAACGTATAATCACAAACTTTACCTTTGCCTGTGGTAGTACGGTCAAGGGTCTCATCATGCATCACGACGAGAACCCCATCACGTGTCATCTGAAGATCAATTTCAATACCATCTATACCTTCATCTATGCACCTTTGATAAGCTAAAAGCGAATTCTCTGCTGGGGCATTACGCCAATCTCCTCGATGGGCGAATATCATCACGTAATTGCTCTTGCCTCCATCAAGAATGAGGGAACGCAAAGTGTCAACTCTACTGCTTTGTGCCCAAAGCAGCATAGGCATACATGCGAAAAAGAGGACTGCTTTTAGTCTCATACGATTATATTGAATATGACGGGGAAAGGGTTTGCTTCCCCCGTTAGTTTATTTAGAAATTGGTGCTGTCTTCCCAACCTGGATTCTGTGTCAAAGCGCCACCAGAGAGAACTCTTTCACTAGCGGGAATAGGCCACAGATAATCCCGGCTCTCGTTCCAAGATACCGTAATCTTTGGAATAGCATGTATAAATCCTGAAGTAGAACCTGAGAGTATAACATCCTTACCGATTTGTTTAGCTGTTCCACTAAAACTACCTTTACTACCACTGTAAAGCAGGAGATCAGCCTTACCATCGCCATCCATATCATATTCACCTTCACCAGGGAAGTAGCATCCATAAAAAGGCTTGGTTAACTGTTGTCCTTCTTTCCAACGAAGGATATCCCAAATCCTGAATCCTTCCATTGCTAATTCAACAGTACGCTCACGGCGTATTTCAAGAATAACACCAGTATTAGCACTCTGAGTAATATTGGGGTAGTACTCAACCATTAGCGGATCTTTTGTGGCATTAGCAGCCTTCATATCCAAATGGGGCATCTTTGCCCGATCTCGAATCTTATTGATTGACTTGTCAAGGTCTGCTTGAGTCAACGTTCCTAACTCTGCCTTGGCTTCAGCAAAATTGAGATATACCTCTGCAGTACGGAACAATGGGAAATCGGTATAAGATTTGTTGGATCCATCATATGCCGTTGCATTAACAAATTTAATTGGCTGATAACCTGTCAATGCATTTAAATCATTTTTAGAAACTTTTGATGCTCCAGTCTGAATGTAGCCAGGACACAATACCGTCTGTGCAAGTCGAGGATCACGGTTAGATACTTCGTCAGCAAAGATTTTCTTATCATAATTCTCCTGTGAAGAATAGAAAGAACCGTCAGCCATCAAATAATGGTTTATGAAACGCTTTGTAAAACCTGCACGATCATTTTTAATATTAAATTGGATGTAAATGATAACGCAAAAGTATACCAACAAATAATTCAATAGTATACCAGTCCAAAAGAGCGCTGCAAATATACAAAGAGTTGGTTATACATTACTTTTTTTCTATTAATTTTTTTGTTTCT
>Ga0129307_1002849_pt1 | contig 12306 bp, 14 predicted proteins | sample P1105metagenome_FD_94437 | JGI IMG/M metagenome (GOLD analysis project Ga0129307, IMG submission 94437) | Capybara group fecal microbial communities from Wisconsin, USA - P1105 metagenome | ecosystem: Host-associated > Mammals > Digestive system > Large intestine > Fecal | place: USA: Wisconsin... | reverse complement strand
TAGAATTATGATTTGTAAAGGTCTTATTACATCAAAAAGAGCTAACGCATAATTACGTTAACTCTGGTTAAATTCTTTATCAACTTTTTGGGTTCCACCCACTATTTGACAAAGAACCTTTTTTATTTCGTGTAGATTTTCTTCAAATCAGTTCTTTGGCTTTTTTTATTTGAATTCTTTTATTTTTTCTTCGTAATTATTGTTTGTAATATAGCTTCCTACTACTAGTATGTCTGCGTTTTGTGCTTTTTCTTTTGTTTCTTTATTTATTCCACCATCTACTTCTATTAGATAGTTATAGTTGTATTTTTCTTTTAGTTCTTTTAATTCGTTTATTTTGTTGCCTGAGTTTTCTATATATTTTTGTCCTCCGGCTCCTGGTTCAACGCTCATTACTAGTACTAGGTCTAAATCTTTTAAGAGGTGTTTGATTTCGTCTACTTCTGTATTTGGTTTTATTGATAATCCTGCTTTTATGTTGTTCTTTTTTATATATTCTATATATTTTTTTTGTTTTTTTGTTGCTTCGTAATGGAATGTTATTATTTCTGGATTAAGTTTTTTATATTGTTTTATGTATTTTTTTACGTTTTTTACCATTAGATGTATGTCTTTTTTTTGTGTTGTGTTTTCTAGTATATTTTTTATTTCTTTATATTTCCATGTTTTGTTTTTTACAAATTTTCCATCCATTATATCAATATGAAAGTAGTCTATGTTTAGGTTATCTAGTTTTTTTATATTTTCTTTTATGTTTTCTTTTATCCCTAGTATTGATACTGATAGCATATTTCACCTCTTTATAAATTTTATGTAGTTTTCGTATCTTGTTTTTAGAATATTTTCTTCTTTTAGTTGTTTTTTTATTTCACAGTTTTCTTCGCTTTCGTGCATGCAGTCTTTGTATTCGCATAGATGTCTATAGTTATTAAATTCTATGAAGTTATCTCTTATGTCTTCATTTTTCATTCCTATGAAGCTAAGACTTGAGAATCCTGGTGTATCTGCGATTAGTCCATCTAGCATTTCTATTAGTTCTACGTGTCTAGTTGTGTGCTTTCCTCTTCCTAAAGCGATTGATATTTCGTTTGTTTTTAGGTTTAGGTTTTTGTTTAGTTTATTAAGTAGTGTGCTTTTACCTGCTCCACTTTGTCCTGTGAATACTGTAATTCTGTCTTTGAATTGTTTTTTTATTTCTTCTATTTCTGTATTTTTAAATACTTTGTATCCTATGTTTTTATAGTAGTTTATTATGTTTTCTATTTCTGTTTTATCGTCTAATAGATCTAGTTTTGTGAAGCATATTACTGGTGTGATGTTGTTATATTCTATTATGCATAAAAGTTTATCTAGTAGGTTTAGTTCTAGGTCTGGCTCTTTTACGCTTGTTATTATAAATGCTTGATCTATGTTTGCGACAGGTGGTCTTATTAGTTCTGTTCTTCGTGGTAGCAGTTCTGTTATGTAGTTTTTTGTTTCATCGAATATGCAGTTGTCTCCTACAAGTGGTGTGATTTTTTCTTTTCTAAATTTTCCTCTTGCTTTACAAGTGTATAGTTTTTCTTTTGTTTTTACTACATAGTCATTACTTATGTTTTTAATTATTATTCCCTGCATTTGTTTCGTTGTTTTCCTGTTCTACTGTTTGTTGTTCTTGTTTTTCTTCTTGTTTATCATCTTTTGGAAGGATTTGTTCTATTGGATCTTTTTTCTTTTCTTTTGCGAGTGTTATCACAAGTGGATATCCTTCTTTTACTCTTGTTCCTGCTACTCTATCTTGTTTTATTACTGTTCCTGGCTCGTATGCATCTGTTTCTTCTTCTTTAAATTCTACTGTAACGTTATATTCTTTACAGAAGTTTTGTATTGCTTCTTTTGTCCATTTTTCTTCTACGAAATTTGGATAGTTCGTTACTAGATTTGGAATTATAAATGTTACCCTATCTCCTTCTACTAGTTTTGTTCCTGCAATTGGTTTTTGTTCTAGTATTTGATTTTCTTTTATGTCTTCTTTATCTTTTTGTTCTATGTCTTTTGTTTCTGATACTACTTTTATTCCATTTGCTTCTAGTTTTCCTTTTATTTCAAAGAAGTTTTGTCCTACATAGTTTTCTAGTTCTATTCCTTTTTCTCCTGTTGAAATTATTAGTTTTATTTGTGTTCCTTTTTTTCTATTTACTCCTGATGGTGGATTTGTACTTATTACGTATCCTTCTTTTATTTCGTCGCTTGATTTGTTTTCTTGTTCTTCTGATATTTCAAATCCTGCATCTTTTAGTTTTCTTTCTGCTTCTTGTACTGTCATGTTTGATACATCTGGAACTATTATTTCTTTTACTTTATTTGTTTTTGGAAGTAGTATTAGTCCTATTATTGCGGCTATTATTAATACTGCTACTACTATACCTAGGAATATTAGTACTTTAAATGATTTTTTGTTTTCTTCATCTTCTAATTCGTCTAGTTCTGTTGTTTCTTTTATGTTTTTTAGTTCTTTTAGTTCTTTTGTTTCTTCTAAGTCGTCTGTTTCGCTAAATTTATATACGTGTCTTTTTTCGTCTTTTCTTTCTTCGTCTAAGCATGTTTCTATATCAGAATACATTTCCACTACATTGTTGTATCTGTTTTTTGGATTTTTTGCGCATGCTTTTAGTATTATATTTTCTACTGATTGTGGTATTAGTTTATTAATACTACAAACACTTGGTATTTGTGTTTTCATTTGTTTTATTGCGATTTCTACTGCATTTTCTCCTTTGAATGGAAGTTGCCCTGTTAATAGTTCAAACATTACTATTCCAAGTGAGTATATATCGCTTTTTTGTGTTGATCCTTTTCCATTTGCTTGTTCTGGTGGCAGATAGTGAACTGATCCCATAACTGAGTTTGTTTGTGTTAGTTCATTGCTGTTTAGTGCCATTGCGATACCAAAGTCTGTTATTTTTACTAATCCATCTTCTTTTATTAGTACGTTTTGTGGTTTTATGTCTCTATGTATTATGTTTGAGTCATGTGCGCAGCTAATTGCGGATGTAAGTTGAAGCATTATGTCTATTACTTCTGGTAGTGTTAGACTTCCACGTTTTTTTATTAGACTTTTTAGTGTTTTTCCTTCTACATATTCCATTACTATATAGTATTTTCCGTCGTCTTCTCCTACATCGTACATTTCTACTATATTTGGATGGCTTAGGGATGATGCGGCTATTGCTTCTCTTTGAAATCTTCTTACAAATTTTTCATCATCTGCTAGGTCTCCTCTTAGTATTTTTACGGCTACGTCTCTATCTAGTATTAGGTCGTGTGCTAGATAAACGTTTGCCATTCCGCCTTCTCCTATTGTTCTAATTATTTGATATCTGTCGTTTATTTTTTGTCCTTTAATTATCACTGTTTTCACCATCTTTCTTTAAGAATGCTACTGAGATATTATCTGTTCCACCTCTATTATTTGCTTTTATTATTAGTTTATTTACTTTTTCATCTATTGTGTTTTCTTCTGTTAGTACTTTTGCGATTTGATCGTTTTCTAACATGTTTGTTAATCCATCACTACATAGGAATATTCCTTCTACGTCTGTTTCTACGTCAAATATATCCATTTCTACGTTTGTTGTTGCTCCTAGTGCTTTCATTAGTACGTTTTTTCTTGGATGGTCTTTTGCTTCTTCTTCTGTTATTTCTCCTGATTTTAAAAGTAAATTTACTAGTGTATGGTCATTTGTTATTTTGTGTATTTGATTATCTTTTAATACGTATCCTGAGGAGTCACCAATGTTTCCGAACAATAGGTAGTCATTTGTTAGAAGTGCTAGAACTAGTGTTGTTCCCATTCCAGATGATTCTGGATTTTCTTCTGTGTATTTATATATTTGTACGTTTGCTTCACTTACTACGTTTTTTATCCATAGTATAGCGTCTTCTTTGTTTCCTAGTTTTCTTAGGTCTCTAAATGATTTTCCTATATGTGATATGGCAATACTTGAGGCAATTTCTCCACCTCTATGTCCTCCCATACCGTCTGCTACTGCAAGCATATATTCGTTATTATGGTTTTTTACTATTATTACACTATCTTCGTTATGTTCTCTTACTTTTCCTGGGTCTGTTAAATAGGCGTATTCCATTATTTTTCCTCCTCATAATTTGATCTTAATTGTCCACATGCTGCGCTAACTTTTTTTCCAAATTCTTTTCTTATTGTTACGTTTATGTTGTTCTTTTTTAGTGTGTCATAGAATTTTAGTATTTGTTCTTTTTCACTTTTTTTAAATTCTATGTGGCTTGTTTCGTTATATGGAATTAAGTTTACGTAGCAGTTTATTCCTTTTAATAGTTTTGATAGTTCTATTGCATGCTTTTCTTTATCATTTATGTCTTTTAACATTATGTATTCAAATGTTACTCTTCTGTTTGTTTTTTCTATGTATTTTTTTACTGATTCTATTAGTTGTTCTATAGGGTATGCTTTGTTTACAGGCATTATTTTATTTCTTATTTCATTATTTGATGCGTGTAAACTAATAGCTAGATTTACTTGTTTTTTATTATTAGCAAATTCATTTATTTTTGGGACTAGACCTGATGTAGATACCGTTATGTGTCTAGCTCCCAGGTAAGCACCTTTTGGGTCATTTATTATGTCTATGAATTTCATTACGTTTTCGTAGTTATCAAATGGTTCTCCTATTCCCATTAGTACTATATGTGATATTCTTATATTTAAGTCTTCTTCTACTTGTAATATTTGAGATACCATTTCATAGGAATTTAAATTTCTTACTTTTTTTAGTCTTCCACTTTCACAGAATGCACATGACATATTGCATCCTACTTGTGTTGATACGCATAATGAATTTCCATAGTCATGTTTCATTAGTACTGCTTCTATTTTATTATTATCTTCTAGCCCAAATAAATATTTACATACGTCAGTATCTATTTGTTTTTTTAGTATTTTTAATGGTTCTACTTTAAAGTCTTTTTTTAGTTTTTCTATTACTTCTTTTTTTATGTTTGTCATTTCATCAAATGTTTTTACTCTTTTTTTATATAGCCATTCATATACTTGTGTAGCTTTAAATTCTTTTTCATTAATATTTTTAAAGTATTCTTTTAAATCTTCTAATCTGTAATCATATATATTTTTCATTTTTACACCCTATAAATAATTATATCAAAAAGTCTTTGTTCTATCAATTTCTTTTTTGTATTAATAGAAAAAACTATACATTTTCTGTATAGTTTAGGATAGTTTTTTTTCTTTATCTTTTAAATTTATTTTACAATCACATAGGAAACAATATTCTGAGTTTGTATTTATTTTTGCTCCACAGTTTATACATGATACATTGTCTCTTGTCCATCTTTGTATATTTATTGTTGGTATATAATATGTTTTTGTTTTTATCTTTGTTTCTGGTTCTTGATATTTTGTTAGTGATATTTTTTTTCTTGATATTTTTTTTAGTTTTAATTTTAATATTAAGTTTTCTAGTCTTTCTTTTAATTTTTGTTTTTCTTTTGGTTTATCTACTTTTACTGTTATTTTATTGTATTTTATTTTTCCATCTTGTGTTGTTTCTTTTGTTATTTTTTTTGTTTCTTGTTTTTTTTCTAGTTTTTGTATTAGTGTTGGTGTTAGTATTTTTTTGTTTTGTTTTTGTTTTTGACTTTGTAGCTTTTCTTGTTTTTTTGTTTTTATTTTTTCAAGTTTTATTTTTGTTTTGTTTTTATATTTTAGTTTTAGTTCATTTATTTTATTATTTAATGTTTTAAAGTTTATGTATTCTGTTATTAGTGATATTAATAGTATTAGGTTTCCTATTAGTATTACTGCTAGTCCATATTGGAATTTTGCATAACAGTTATACATTGAATTTATTTGTTTTAGTCTATTTCCATTATCGAATATGAATTTTATTATTAATACAACTGATATTATTGATGGAAGTGTGATGAATTCTTTTTTTTCTAGTTTTATTAATAGGAACATTATTCCTACTAATATTATCATTAATGGTCCATTGTCTTTTAGAAAACTAATATTTTCTTGTGCGATTCTTATTGCTGGTAGAAGTGTTCCTATGAATATTAGTATTATTCCTATCATATATTTTATATTTTTTTTATCTTTTAACATATTAAATCCCCCTTTAATTCTTGTGGTTTTAAATGTAAGTGGGGTTTATTATATCACTTTTTTTTTATTTGTCAAATTAAGTAAAGAAAAAAGCACTAGTTTGTGCTTAAAATCTTGTTTTTCCTTTTATATAGTCTACAAGTTCATTTATGTTTAGTGTTATTTGTTCCATCGTATCTCTATCTCTTACTGTTACTGTGTTATTTTCTAGTGTATTTTCATCTATTGTTACACAGTATGGTGTTCCTATTACGTCTTGTCTTCTATATCTTTTTCCAATGTTTCCTGTTTCATCATATGAAGTCATGAATTCTTTTGATAGCATGTTATATATTTCTTCGGCTTTTTCTTGATGATATTTTTTCATAAGTGGTAGAACTGCAACTTTGTAAGGCGCTATTGATGGAGAAAAATGCATTACTTCTCTAGTTGTTCCATCATTTAATGTTTCTTCTTCATAGCTATCACATAATACTGCAAGTAGTAGTCTATCACATCCAACTGATGGTTCTATTACATATGGTGTGTATTTTTCGTTTGTTTCAGGATCAAGGTATTTTAATTCTTTTCCTGAGTGATTTGAGTGAACTGTTAGGTCATAATCTGTTCTATCTGCTATTCCCCATAATTCTCCAAATCCATTAGGATAATTGTATTCTATATCTGTTGTTCCTTTACTATAGAATACTAATTCTTCTGGTTTATGTTTTCTTAGTCTTAGGTTTTCTTCTTTGATTCCTAAGTCTTTTAAAAATTTCATACAGTATTCTTCGAAGTATTTGAACCATTCTAAGTCTGTTCCTGGTTTACAGAAAAATTCATATTCCATTTGTTCAAATTCTCTTGTTCTAAATATAAAGTTTCCTGGTGTTATTTCATTTCTAAATGCTTTACCTATTTGTGCTACACCGAATGGTATTTTTGCTCTCATGCTTCTTTGAACGTTCATGAAGTTAACAAATATTCCTTGTGCTGTTTCTCCTCTTAGATATACTTTGTTTTTTGTATCTTCTGTTACTCCCATATGTGTTTCAAATAATAGGTTGAATTGTCTTATACTTGTGAAGTTTGTTTTGCCACATTTTGGACATGGAATATTATTTTCTTTTATATAGTTTTCAAGTTTTTCGTTATCCCAACCGTCACCTGTTTCCTCGCCGTTTGAGAATTCTTCTATTAGTTTATCTGCTCTATGTCTTGATTTACATTCTTTGCAATCTATTAGTGGATCGGCAAAAGATGATACATGTCCTGAAGCTACCCATACTTCTGGATTCATTAATATTGCTGCATCTAGTTCATAACTATTTTTATTATCTTGTACGAATCTTTTTCTCCAAGCATCTTTTATATTGTTTTTTAGTCTTGATCCTAATGGACCGTAATCCCATGTGTTTGCTAGTCCATCATATATTTCTGATCCTTGATAAATAAATCCATATTGTTTGCACAAGTTTACCATTTTTTCCATTGTTAATTTTTCCATTATATCTTCCTTTCAAATAAAAAGATTCCTTTAGTTTGTAAGGACCCTTTAGGGCGGTTCCACCTTACTTATTCTAAAAGAATCGGCTCTATGTATATTGCTCTTGAGTATCCAGCTCCGTCATCGCATTTAAATATTACATGATTATTTTATTATTTTTTTTATTTATTGTCAACTATTTAATTATTGATTTTTTTTTATTTATGTTATATAATACTTTAAATTCTAAAGGGGTGAGTGTGCTTTTATGAGTAAGATTGATTATTGTTTAAGTGAAAAAAAGACTCCTATATCTAATAAACATGATAGTATTTTATATAAAGCCGGTTCTAAGGAAGGTTGTGCTTTGTCAAGTTCAAATTTTATGTATTATGACAAAGGAAATTGTTCACGTATTTATAAGTTTCTTTCTGAAAATGATGTTTTATTAAAGGTTTATAATTATGATTTTAATGTTAGATTTAGGCTGTCAAAGAATATGTTTGAGTATTTAAAGGAATCTAATTTACCTTGTGTTGTTCCTTTATATGATTATTTTTATTTAACTAGTAGTCTTATTTTTCAACTTTTGGGCGGTATGGATGCATATTCTATGAAAGAAGTAAGCGGTGAATCTATGCGCTTTATTGATTATGATAGAAAACAGTTAATTGAAATAATGAAGTGTCTTGAGAAAACTTTAATTGTTCTTAGCAAGAAAAAGATTGTTTTACGTGATATGCATCCAAAAAATGTAATTTTAACTGATAACGGTTTAACAATAATTGATTGTGATCAATTTATGCCTTCTAGTTCTTCTGAAAGTATTTGTTATTCTTTAAATAAGATAAACGTTTTAAATTGCATTAATAGAATTATTGATTCTGAATCTGATTGTGATTTTTCTGATAGTTTTATTGATAAACCTAATTCTACTTTGTATAATTCTTTTAAAAGTTATATTTGTAATTTTGATGAGAACACTATTGGCGAACATTTAGAAAACCAAAAATGTAAAAAAAAGTGCTGATAGTGTTCCAAATATTAATCCTACTAGGACTTCTTGTGGTTTATGTCCTAGTTTTTCTTTTAATTTTTTCATGCTTCCATCTTTAAATGTTTCGTCAAACAATTTGTTTATTGCTTCGGCTTGTTTTCCACTTTCCATTCTTAGTCCCATTGCGTCGTATGATACTATGAATGTAAATACTAGCGCAATTGCAAATAGAGGGCTATCGAATCCTTCGTTTAGTCCTATCATCATTGTTAATGAAGTTGAAAATGATGTATGTGATGATGGCATTCCTCCTGTTCCATTAAATAGTCTTCCCCATACAAGTTTTTTGTTCATTATTGATTCTATTATAAATTTTATTGTTTGACATGTTAGAAGTGTGATTACTGGTACTAATAAGTATTTATAGTTATTCATTTTTTTCACCTACTTTTGATAATTTTTCTATGAATTTTTTACTTTTTAGATATAATCCTGTGTATCTTTCATAGTATGATGTTAAGAAGAAGTTTATTTCTTCTATTGTTTTTTTTGATATTTCTATTTTTTCTATTTTATTTATGTCTACGTAGTAAAACATCCTTATTAATTTTATTGTTTTTTCGTCTACTATTGTTTCTGTTGTTCTACAATTTTTGCATAAGTATCCACCTTGATCTGCTGATATTGTTATTATGTTTTCGTTTCCACATACAGCGCATTTATCTAGTATTGGCATTACCCCTAGGTAGTTTAGGCATTTTAATTCTAGTATGTTTGTTATTACGAGTGGATTTAGGTTTTGTTCTATTTTTTTTAGTGATGATTTTAGTATTTCAAATGCTTCTTCGTTGTTTGTTTGTTTTATTACTTGTTCTACTAGTTCTAGTATATATGTTGCGTAGCTTATTTTATTTATGTCTTTTTTTATGTTTTTGTAATAGTTTATTATGTTTACTTCTTTTAGTGTTGATAGTTTTGATTCTTTATATACTATATTAAAGTATGCATGTGTTAGTATTGTTGTTCCGCTTCTTAGTGGACTTTTTATTGTTTTTGCTCCTTTTGCGAGTAAGTTTATTACGCCATGTTCTTTTGTTATTAGTGTTATTAGTTTGCTTGTTTCACTATATGATGTTTCTTTTATTATTATTCCTTCGATTGTTTCTATCATATTTCTTCAAATCTATATGTTTGTTTTACATCTGGATATTTTTCTTTGTCTACTTTTGATAAAAACATAGCTTTATCTCTTACCCATATTTGGTTGTTGTGTTCATATACTACTTGTTCTTTTAGTGTTTCTGAGTCTTTAGCTATACATATTACTTTTACTGTATCTCCTTTAAAGTGTCTATATTGTTTTCCTATTTTGATTTCTCTCATTTTTTTCTACTTCTTTCATTTTTATATAGTATTCTATTTTTCCTGTGTTTCTAAATAAGTCCCATAATAAGTTTTTCATTTTATCACCTATTTTATATTGGACTTATTTTTATTTTTTATTCAAGGAAATCGTTATATCCAAATTCAGCCAAATATTTTTCTCTATCTCTCCATTTTGGTATTGTTTTTACGAATAGGTCTAGATATACTCTTTTTCCTAGTAATTCTTCTAGTTCACGTCTTGATCTTATTCCTATTTCTTTTATTTTATTTCCTTGACGACCTATTATTATTTTTTTTAGCGAGTCTCTATCTACTATTATTGCGACGTTTATTATGTAGTGGTCTTTTTCTTTTTCTATGTTTTCTGTTATACAAGTAAGAGAGTGTGGTACTTCTTCTTCTGTTAGGTTAAATACTTTTTCTCTTACTATTTCTGCTATTTGGAATGTTAGGTCTTTGTTTGTATATGTACTTTCTTCGTAATATTTAATACTATCTGTTAGATAATTTTTTAATACTTTTACTACTGTGTCTGTATTGTTTTTCTTTAGTGCGGATAAAGGTATTATTTCTTTGAATTCATATAAATCTTTATATTCGTTTATTTTTAGTAATATTTCTTCTTTTGTTAGTTTATCTATTTTGTTTATTATTAGTATTACTGGTTTTTTTACATCTTTTAGTGATTCAATTATGTATTTATCTCCTCTACCTAGTTCTTCGCTTCCATCTACTAGAAAAAGTATTATATCTACATCATTTACTGAATAGTATGCTTGTTTATTTAATGTTTTTCCTAGTTTGTGACTTGGTTTATGTATTCCTGGAGTGTCTACAAATACTATTTGTGATTCTGAATCGTTATATATTCCTTGTATTATGTTTCTTGTTGTTTGTGGTTTATTTGATGTTATTGCGACTTTTTTTCCTACTATACTGTTTATTAGTGTTGATTTACCTACATTAGGCCTACCTATTAGTGTTACAAATCCTGATTTCATTTTAGATCATCCTCGTCAAATGGGTAAGGGCATAGTTCACTTACCTTATATTCTTTTTTATTTCCTTTATTACTATAGCATGTTACAATAGCATCTTTATCGAAGAATTCTGAAATTACTTGTCTACACATGAAGCATGGTGTGCTTATTGTTTTACTATCTAAACACATTATATGTAATTCTTTAAAGTCACCTTTTTTATATCCAGCACTTACTGCACTTAGTATAGCACTTCTTTCAGCACAGATGGTTGCACCATATGAAGCGTTTTCTACGTTTACTCCTTTAAATTCTTTTCCATCTTTTGTTACTACTATTGCAGCAACTTTAAAGTGTGAATATGGACTATATGAATTTTTTCCTAGTTCTAATAATTTTTCTTTCATTGTTACCTCCTATTTTGTTTACTAGATTTAGTATACCATAAATATTATTTTGATTAAATATTTTTTAAGTTTTTATTTGTTTTTTATTTAATTATTTGTTTTATTATTGTATAATTATGATAGAATGTTAGGAGGTGAAGTATGAAAAAGTATATTTGTGAGGGTGTTGGTACTATGTTACTTACTCTTCTTGCTTGTGGTGTTGCATGTATTCTTGGATGTAATACTGTAGCTGGTGTTATTGGTACTTCTTTTGCATTCGGTCTTGTTATCGTTTGTGCTGCTTATAGTATCGGTAATGTTTCAGGATGTCATATTAACCCTGCTGTTAGTATAGCATTTACAGTTGCTGGTAAGATGGAAGTTAAGGAATGTGTTAAGTACATTATTTCACAAGTAATTGGAGCATTCGCAGGTTCTTTACTTCTTGCTGCTTGTTTAAAAAGTTTTGATTCTTTAGGAGCAAATGGATATGATGGAACTAATGTTACTTTATGGATTGCTCTTCTTGTTGAAGTGTTATTAACATTCTTCTTCACTACTACTATTTTAGGTGTTACTGATAAGAAGGAAAATGGACATGCTACTGGTATCGTTATCGGTTTAACTTTAGTTTTAGTTCATTTATTCGGTATTCCTTTTACAGGTACTAGTGTTAACCCTGCTAGAAGTTTAGCTCCTGCTGTTTTACAAGGTGGAGATGCTTTAAAGCAAGTTTGGGTATTTATAGTAGCTCCTTCAGTTGGTGCTATTATGGCTGGATTATTCTATAAGTTTGTTTTACAAACTGGTAAGAAATCTAAATAATGGTTCTTTGTCAAGTAGTGTTGGTGACGTCTAAAACTAATGATAAAATGAACTGTATAAGAGGGTCAAAAATTGACCTTCTTTTAGTTTGCTTTAATAGGATTTAATAATCCTTTAATAAG
>Ga0129307_1002848_pt1 | contig 12312 bp, 10 predicted proteins | sample P1105metagenome_FD_94437 | JGI IMG/M metagenome (GOLD analysis project Ga0129307, IMG submission 94437) | Capybara group fecal microbial communities from Wisconsin, USA - P1105 metagenome | ecosystem: Host-associated > Mammals > Digestive system > Large intestine > Fecal | place: USA: Wisconsin... | reverse complement strand
CAAATGAGCCAGCGACGAGAGTTGAACTCGTGACCCCTTCCTTACCAAGGAAGTGCTCTACCACTGAGCTACGCCGGCTTTGCGAGCGGAAGACGGGGCTCGAACCCGCTACCTAAAGCTTGGAAGGCTTTCGCTCTGCCAAATGAGCTACTTCCGCGTCTTCTGTGGGGGAGGGTGGACTCGAACCACCGAACTCATCCGAGGACAGATTTACAGTCTGTTGCAATTGCCGCTATGCGACTCCCCCAGAATATCTTGACATACATTATTCAACGCGAGCCGGCAGAGGGATTTGGACCCCCGACCCCGAGATTACAAATCACGTGCTCTACCGCTGAGCTATGCCGGCATTGTCAAGATACCGTGAGCCGGCAGAGGGATTTGGACCCCCGACCCCGAGATTACAAATCACGTGCTCTACCGCTGAGCTATGCCGGCTTGTATTTCAAAGAACTGCGCAAAAAATGCACACCATTTTTTTCTTCGCAAAATGGTGTGCAAAATTACAACTTTTTTCTATACCGACAACCTTTTTTTACAAATTTTTAATTTTTTTTTTTAAAAAGACCGCCAAAGCATAGTATTTTCATGAGAATCAGCTACTTATCAAATCTGTTCTTATATTTTTCCAACTGATTTTTGAGTGCGTCAACAGCTTTGTCGGTAGCTTCTTCAAATGTTTTGCACTGCTTGCTCGAGTACAAATCGTTGCCCCTGAGCATAATTCTTATATCAGCCACCTTATTTTCAGGCGCGTCGGTGTTGTCCAACTTCAAATTCACCTCAGCTCCAATAACATCATCAGCTTTTCCACACAGTTTTTCGATTTTGTTTGTAATGAACTCTTCCAGTTTGCTGTCTGCCTTGAAATGAACCGCATTAATCGTAACTTTCATAATAACCTCCTATTTTTAAAGATTTATTAATATTTCTTATTCGTCTCCCAACGGGTGGGCCGACTGGTATATTTCCTTCAACTGCTCAATTGTGTTATGAGTGTAGATCTGCGTCGAGCTAAGGCTGCTGTGCCCGAGTATCTTCTGTATCGCACGAATGTCGGCACCTTCGTTGAGCAAATGGGTTGCGAATGTATGCCTGAGCACATGCGGGCTTTTCTGCTCCAGAGTTGTCACGCCTTCCAATATACCGTGAACGGTCTTGTAGACAAAATACGGGCTCATTGCCCTACCCTTGTCGTCAACCAACAACATAACGCTGTCGCGCTCTGGAAATTGTTCGTCACGCACAATTTTATATCCGTCTATCATCTCGAGCAATTTGCCGCTGACGGGTATGATGCGCTCCTTGTTTCTTTTGCCCAGCACCTTGACTTGCATAGCCACAGCGTCAACGTCGTCGTCTTTCACCCCCCTGAGCTCGGCCTGACGCATGCCGGTTTGGTACAGCATCTCAAACAGCAGTTCGTCGCGCACGTTCTTGAAGTCGCCGTCACCCTCAAAGCTCACCTTCTCCATATCCTGCTCGGGCACAAACTTGGCCAACTCCTTGGGCTGCTTCAACGACTTTATGCCCTGCATGGGCGTTTTGTCGACAACTTTCTCGCGCAGGCAAAACTTGTAGAACGATCTGAGCGCCGACATCTTGCGGTTGATCGAGCGGTTCTCCTCACCTTTTCTCTTAAGCTCAACGATGTAAGAACGCGCCATTTGCGTATCGGCTTTTGTAACATCATTCAGCCCATATATATTAATAAGGTATTCCCTGAACTGTTCCAGGTCGCGCTTATACGCTAACACTGTGAGATTTGAGTATCTCTTCTCAGTCTGGATATACCTTATAAACCGCTCAATCATTGCCTCTTCCAAATTACGCTTCAAAGTTACGGAGGAATTTTGAAAAAGTCAAGGGGTTTGATTAAAAAATTGTTAAAAAAACTTTCCGAATCGGCTGCTTGTATCAAAAATCTTTTTAATTTTGCATGGATTTTGAACTTTAAAAATCAAAAAATATGTTAGAAAAAGAGTTTAAATATTATCTTGACCATCAAGATGAATTAGTTAAAAAGTACGACAATCGTTACTTGGTTATTGCAGACGAAGAAGTTGTCGGCAACTATGACAGTTTTGCAAACGCCGTCAGAGAAGCCGAACAAAAATACAATGTCGGCGCTTTTCTTGTGCAGAAATGTTCCGAAGGAGAAAAAGACTATACTGTAAAATATCATTCAAGAGTAAGGATACCACATGAACCAAACATATAAAGCGTTTACGCTTAGTTATGACAACTGTGCCAAATTTTTGCAAACCCAATGTACTGTAACAAAAGGAACCTCAAGCCAGTTAGCTAAACCATCCGAACAAAAAACCATAAGAGCCATCTGGGACACTGGAGCCGAGATGTCGGCCATATCTCAAGATTTTGTTCAAAAACTCGGTTTAATTCCTGTTGGCAAAGCAAAAAACTATACTGCTGGCGGCATGGTGGATGTTGATATTTTTGTTATCAACATCAAGTTACCAAGCAATATTGAGTTTTCAATGATTCCTGTAACAGGAAATGACCTTGGCGACACCGATATGTTGATTGGCATGGATATAATATCAAAAGGTGATTTTGCAATAACCAATGTCGGTGGAAAAACTACTTTTTCTTTTAGGATTCCATCAGTAGAAACGATTGATTTTGTCAAAAATCATTCTTAAAAGCGGCTGCATTAATGGCATTAATGGCGTAACGCCATTAAAGATCCAAATCCCAAACAAAAAAATGGTTCGGCAGCTGCGCTGCCGAACCAAAATATGATAATGGTTTATTTTTTTAAAAATTAGTTGATATCTCGAACAAGGCGGACTGCTCTTCTATATGTCTTACTATTATTGCCTTCACATTCCACCTTAGCATTTGTTGCATTAGAGTTACTGTTACCTAAAAAATACATTTCATACCCATTGTTCCCATTTTCACTATATGTCCAATAATAACCCTGAGGATAATCACCAATTAGACCATTTAACGATGAACCACAATACCCAGTTACAGGCAAAAATACACAGCCTGCTTTTTCCATATCTGACCATTTGTGAGTTGTCGTCTCATTAAATATATTATTAGTATCTGTATATTTTGTATTAGTGTTTTCGGCATTTTCATATTTAAACCAAGTTATACTCATATCCCAATCATCTGGAAGTAATATCAATCCCTTTGCACCATTAACTGTTCCTCTTCCATAACGTCTTACTCCGTTAACACCACCAAGCAAAGTACTTCTAGTCACAAATAAGTAATTCCATTCTGAACTAGTTGCATCACTAGATACTGCAGATAATAATCTCCAACCTCCTCCAATTATTTCACCAAAGTCATTATCTGTTTGGTCTTCAAGAGTATTACTAGTTGGATTACTTGCTGCGCCCCATCCAAACAAATCCATCCAACCTTCATAGTCATATACACCACCTGTTATTGTGTAAGTAACCTGATTTTCACTACCTTCAACATTTCCTTTGTGACCTTGATTATTAAAAGTAACATAATAGCCAATAAAATCCCATTGGTTACCCGCAAGGCGCCAATTGTTGGCCGATGGTTGATACTGTAAATTGCCTTTTGAAAATCTGATTTTCTTAGTACTAGCTTTACCCGTACCGTCAACTGAAAATAAACCTTTTAATGTTCCTGCAGGTAATTCATTACCTGTAATTACTATAGCAGCACCACTGTTTGAATAATATTTACCAGCCTTTATACCATTTAAAAAACTCTTGCTATTGGTCTTTGAATTGCTATCAAACTTCATAGTAGTTGGGCCATTAGCTTCAGTAGGGATTAAGGCGACATATGTTTCTTCGTCTGGAGAAGTAATTTTTATATATCCATGACCTTTATTTACATAAGTATCATTATTAACTTTCCAATAATAGTCTTCGCCCACAATAGCGCCATGATTCCAATCAATGGTAGCTTGGGCGTACACATCATCACCATGGATATAAACATTTTCGTTTCCGAAGCCACTCAAATCGAATTTGGCGATAGCCATTTTCATTTTAAGCTCTACTGGATATTCGGCGCTACCATAGGGTCCTTCACCGTTATATGGTATTGCATCACTTATAGCAACATGATAATTTGTTACATTTCCAATGCTTCCATCCTGATTAGCGAAACTAATGCTTGTCGCATCCGGATGTTCACCATTACCCAAATAGAAAAAATACATCTTCTCATCAGTGGCAGGTGTTTTAGTCAATGTTCCTTCAAATGTCATTTGATTTGTACCATTTCCAGTGCCTGAAAGCGAACCTATATAACCTTTATTTTCACTACCTACATAAAGATATTCAGTTGCGTCATTAGTCCAAACAAATGAGCCTGTAGAACCATCACCAGATGGTGTAAATCCTGTTCTATCACCATTGTATCCTACAGTAAGACTGATATGTACACCTTCACCTGTAGATTCTGGAGCAACAATATTTTTCTTACATTGTGTCAATGAAAGAAGCATAGCGCAAGAAATCAATAATGTGCCGCCCGTGCGAATAGAACGTTTACGTTTTGCAACCACATAACCTGCACCGGCTGCTGTCAAAATAAGCAAACCGCTACCAAGAGGAGCTGTTGGGTCTTCACCCTGTGCACCTCCAAGCACAAAGGAAGTCGCTGCAAGAGTCGACAAATCCCTATTCCCATTAAACACATCATCCACTCTTATCAGATTATCATTTCTTTGGGCGTTAGCCACATTGGACAGCAAGAAAACAGCTGACAAAACAATTGCTGTAATAATACTTTTAATTTTCATCACTTTATTTTTGTTTCGTTTTATAACACAAGCAACCCTCGGAGGCTATTTCACAACCGAGGGCTGTATGCAAAATATTTGTTAATAGTTCAGATTATTCACTTTCATTTTCAGCAACGATACGATACAGACGCACACAAGCTCCAACAGCAACATTCAGACCATTATTTGCCTGCGGTCCATTAACACCTCCTGCACAATACAGTGCTAGTTTCTTATTCCAACAATACAGAAAGCCATTATCATACGCATAATAATATGGAGCATAACCGTTCATTCTTTTTCCACTCGATGGAATTAAAACACAGCCTTTACTTTCCATATTATTCCATACTTCTGCCGACAACTGATTAGCAGTGAATGCATAGTTACTTGTCCAGGTACTACCACTCTTAGTAGGATAATTAAATGTGGTATTAGCCGTACCATCCCAATCATCCGGGAAGAATATCAATCCTTTCACTTCGTTATCAGATGCGATTGTAATAGTTGCGACGCCCCATCCGTACACTTCGGCTTTAGCTCCTCCAGAGACAGTGACATTGCTTAATTTTCTTGTATTTATAAGATAATTATAATCATCTTGATTAGGTGTTTGCCAATATCCACTGGCATAAGTTGTGCTCCCGTATGAAATAGCATTATTACCCCAATCGTTAAAAACACCATAAGCATTATTGCTTGTTGATGTATTTGTTGGATTATCACCTGTTCCCCAGCCGAACAAATCTATCCAACCGTTATAAGATGTAGAAATCTCATTATTATTGCATTGGACTCCTCCCTCAAACACATTACCATATTGTGGGTACACATGAGTTCCAGATTGATACACTTCTTCAACACCACCGACATAATCCCATTGATGTTCAGCAAAACGCCATGTGCTTGGATTCGCCCTATACTGCAAATTGCCTGGAGCAAAGATAGCTTTTGTATATCCATCGGTCACGTGTCCAACAGTAAACACTCTTACAAGATTGATATTTATACCGTCATTCATATATGCGTGTTCCGGATCAGCGATGACTTCAGGAACAGTAAAAGAAGATTCGGTGGCGTAGTTTTTCACTATTGCGGTTGCATTCACTTCATTTTGTGGAAGTAAGATTGCCCATTTTTCCGTTCCAGCGGTGCCTTCCGGATGCAGTTGAATGCGGCCTTCAGTATCCATCATACCATACGTGTATGGTTGATATGATGGTAATGTGGCGCCATTGAATTTGACGGTAACTTTATTATTCATACCTTTAATAGTTACGACATTGTCTGTAGGAATATTTGTCGTGAACTTTGTAATAGCGCAATAAATCTGCAGTTTTGCTGTATAGTCAGTCTTACCTGGGACATACAGACTTGTCGAGTGAGCGTAAGAGATGACAGGATACTTCTCTGTCTGGTCGGTAATATCGACATAGAAACTATATGTACTGTTGACAGTAATTGTTGTGTTAGGAGCTTTGTTGCCCATGAAATAGAAATGAAGATAATCACTTTCACTTCTATAAGCTACAGATTCATCAATATTGCCAGTGAAGACTTCATTTGCTTCGTCATATTCAATAATTCCGCATAAAGTTCCATTGTTAGCCACATAAATCTTGTCGCCATCTTCAAATCTCACCGAAGCGTAATTGTTTGCTCCGTTGTTTGTAGGGTCAACAATCACTTTTGCGCCGTCACCGACATTGAGGGTGATACGGGTGCCGTTAATCACACCGCCTGCATTTGGAACGATCTGTTCGACGTTCTTTTTGCACTGTGTCATTCCGAGAAGGAGTGCGAGAGCCATAACCAGTGTGGCTCCCTTGCGGGTTTTTGCGGTACGTTTGCGGCGAGCAACAGCATAACCTGCGCCTGCGCCAAGCAAAATCAACAAACCGCCACCAACCGGAACCTCTTCTCCGATACCGTAAGTGGTAATACCTGTTGCTATACCTAGATCACTTCTCAGATTGATACCACCAAAGGAATCATCCGTTTTGAAAAAATCATCGCTCTTGTTGCTCTGAGCGTTCAAAGACATTGGCAGCAATAAAACGGCTACCATAAAACATGAAAGCATAAAGGCTTTCAAAAATGTAAACCTTTTCATAATTATAAAACTTAATAAACTTCTGTGTAAAATATTGAGTATCAGGCTTGTACAGGGGGGGGGGTAATAGTTATCCCAGTGCCTGTCTGAACTGGCAGATTGCAAAACAGATTATCTATTTTAAAAATGCCTAAACTCATAAACGGTGCAAAAGTACTAATAAAATCAATACGTTCGACATTTTTTGTAGTTTTTTTTAATATGATTCATCAAATACGCCTAACGCCTAACGGCTAACGGCTAACAACTAATGGCTAATGGCTAACAGCTAATGGCTAATGGCTAACAGCTAATGGCTAACAGCTAACGGCTAAAAAAAGTCGCCGCGGTAACCGCGGCGACTTTTTTTGATTCTATTCTTGCTATGAGCGTGAATCGATTAAGCGTTCTCTTCAGCCTGACGAAGCTTCTGAACGTAGATGGCCTTTTGCATAGCCTCACGTTTGATAACTGACGGTTTTGTGAATTTCTGGCGGTTGCGCAATTCTTTCACAACACCTGTCTTTTCGTACTTTCTCTTGTAGCGTTTAAGAGCGCGGTCGATGCTTTCGCCTTCTTTTACAGGAATAATAATCATTTTAAATACTCTCTCTTTCTTTTAATTGTTAAACTAAAAAACTTTACTCAAAAGTGGCTGCAAAAATACAACTTATTTTGATACCTCTAACAAAATTTTTCAAATTTTTAGACCTTAGACTTTAGACTTTAGACATTAGTCTGTTCTTGCTAAGGTCTAAGGTCTAAGGTCTAAGGTCTAAGGTCTAAAGTCTTTATTCACCCAGCAAATGTCTGAACAAGAAGTTATCAATCTTCGTGAACAAGTGCATACGGCATTCTCCGTCACCGTATTCCTGATAGCCGCCGTAGATGCCATGATTCTTATTCGGATAAATCATCAAATCGAACTGCACGCCGTTGGCAATCATCGACTTAATCAGCTCCATTGCATTCTGATAGTGGACATTGTCGTCGCCCGAGCCGTGGCAGAGCAAGTAATTACCCTTAATCATGGCTGTGTTGCTCACAGGCGAGTTGGCATCGTAGCCGTCGGGGTTCTCCTGAGGCGTGCGCATGTAACGCTCGGTGTAGATGTTGTCGTAATATCTCCAGTTGGTGACAGGTGCCACCGACACTGCCGTGCTGATGTAATCGGCGCCCTTTGTAATGCCGTTGGCAGCCATGAATCCGCCGTAGCTCCAGCCGTAGATGGCAATCTTCTCGGCATCCACATAAGGCTGTGCAGCCATATATTTAGCCACCGTGATCATATCTTCGGTCTCGTATTTTCCAAGTTCAAGATAAGTCATTTTCTTGAACATCTCGCCCTGAGCGCCGCTGCCGCGATTGTTAATTGAAACAGAGATAATGCCATGCTGTGCAAGCAGCTGCATCCAATCCCAGTCGCTGTGATCCCACTGGTTCATCACCGTCTGATGACCCGGGCCGCCGTAAACGTAAATCAACACCGGGTATTTCTTGTTCGGGTCGAAATCAGGAGGCAGAATCTGCCAGCCATCCACATCGACTGTGGTGCCATCGGGCATCAAGAACGCAGGGTCGCTTATCTTGATAAGCTGCTTCTCGCTGAGATTGTATTCTTTCATCCTTTCAACCAGCTCGTGATTATCTTCCAAAACTCTCACCACCTTACCCTTATTATTATATAAGGTGTATTCGTAAGGCTTGGTCACCGTTGAGTTGATATTGATGAAATACTTGAATGTGTTGCTGAAGCGGGCGTTGTTGGTGCCTTCCAAATCGACAATCTCTCTTAATTTACCTTTCAGATTGACAGCGTAAATCTGGCGCTCGATTGGCGAATGCTTGGCAGCCTGGAAATAAATCTCCTTGCCGTCGAAGCCGTAAATCTTGGTCACATCCCAGTTGCCCGAAGTCAAAGCCCTTCCCTCTGAGCCGTCGAGATTGCAAAGATAAATGTGATTGTATCCCGATTTCTCGCTGGTCATCAGGAACGACTTTCCGTCCTCGAGGAATGTCCAGTCGTCGGTAATGTCAATGTAATAAGGATTTTCCTCGTCGTAGAACACCGATGTCTCGCCTGTTGTAGCATCAGCGGCCAAAATCTCGAGATGATTCTGATGGCGGTTCAGTCGTTGGATAGCAAGGATATTGGCATTCTTGGTCCACTTCATTCTGGGCAGATAGATGTCGGTTTCCTCGCCGGTATCCATCTTGATGGTCGATTCGTCGTCAAGGTTGTAAACATAAACCTCAACCACCGAGTTGTCCTCGCCTGCCTTTGGATACTTGAAGCTGTACCAGTCGGGATACAAGCCCTGGAAGTCCTCCATCTCAAACTCTCTCACCTTCGACTCGTCGAATTTGTAGAAAGCTATCTTCTTGCTGTCGGGCGACCAGAAGAAGCCTTGCGAGAAGCTGAATTCCTCCTCGTAAACCCAGTCGGGAGCGCCATTAATTATATTATTGTATAATCCGTCGGAAGTGAACTGTTTCTCGTCGTTTGTTTGCAAATCTTTGATAAACAAGTTGTTATCGCGCATAAAAGCGACTTTGGTGCCATCGGGTGAGAATGTCGCCAGGCGCTGGCCGCCATTTTCCGACAAAGATTTAAGCGACTTTGTGGCGAGGTCGTAAACGTAGTAATCGGCAGTGAATGAATGACGGTAAATGTAATTGACATTTGTCAGGAACAGCACCTTCGACTCGTCGTCACTCAGAGTGTAATTGTAGGCGCGGATCGGGAGGCTGTCGCCGTCAGGGATCAGCTCGCTGAAACGGAACAAAGTGTTGACCAACTTGCCGGTCTTGTAGTTGTAGATATTAAACTCGCCTTTTTCTATCGTGCCGTAGGTGTTGCCGTCACGCATCGGATTCATGCCTCTGACGCCTTTCACCTGGAATGTCGGACGCTCATAGAGGTCAGACAAATCGATATTCTTCTTTTCCTGAGCATTGGCCGCAGTCATTCCAACAACAGCTAACGCAATGATTAACAAATACTTAATATTTTTCATTTTTACTATTATTTGGAAATTCAAAGATATGAAAAATTTTTTTACAAAAAAAAGTCGGATGAATAAAATTTTGTTGTACTTTTGCACCCGCAAATGGGACGGTAGCTCAGTTGGTTTAGAGCGCATGCTTGACAGGCATGAGGTCACAAGTTCGATCCTTGTTCGCCCCACTTTTTTTATTGGGTCGTTAGCCCAGTTGGTTTAGAGCGCTGCCTTCACACGGCAGAGGTCACTGGTTCGAGTCCAGTACGACCCACAAAAAGAGAGACTTCGGTGAAGTCTCTCTTTTTGTTAGACCTTAGACGTTAGACTTTAGACTTTAGTCTTTACACCTCGCAAAAGCTAAGGTCTAAGGTCTAAAGTCTAAGGTCTTAAAATTATTTTCAATATTCCTTTGTTTTTCAAATAAAATTTAATAATTTTGCAAAGTCAAATTTGATTTGGTAATTTATTAAAAATCAACGATATTATCATGAAAAATAACGTAATTCCAGTAGAAGTAGCGAAAAAAGTTTTTGCTGAAAGCAATCTTCCATGCATCGGCCGTGCCGGTATCCGCGAGATTAACAAGTTGGCTTTCGACCTTGAGGCAGCCAGCGGCGTGAAATTCATCCACATGGAGCTCGGCAATCCGGGTCTTCCTGCAGCACAGGCAGGCATCGACGCACAGGTTGAAGCGGTGAAGAAAGGCGTAGCTGCCACCTATCCTCCAATCGACGGTGTTCCGGCTTTGAAGAAAGAGGCATCGCGCTTCATCAAAAATTTCCTCGACCTCGACGTCGCGGCAGCCAACTGCATCCCGACAGTGGGTTCCATGCAAGGCGCCTTCGCATCATTCATGATTACAGGCCATATCAGCAAGGAAAAGAACACCATGCTGTTCATCGACCCGGGCTTCCCGGTGCACAAGTTCCAGTGCAAGGTTTTGGGCATCCCGATGGAGCATTTCGACATCTACAACTACCGTGGCGAGAAGCTTCGCGAGAAACTCGAGAGCATCCTCAAAACAGGTAAGATTCACAGCATGCTTTACTCGAATCCTAACAATCCTACATGGGTGTGCCTCACCAACGAAGAGCTCCGTATCATAGGCGAACTCGCCAACAAATACGACGTCATCGTTCTCGAAGACCTCGCCTACTTCGGCATGGACTTCCGCAAAGACTACAGCCATCCGGGCGTTGCTCCTTATCAGCCGACCGTTGGTAAATATGCCGACAACTACATGCTGATGATTTCCAGCTCGAAAGCATTCAGCTTTGCCGGCGAGCGTTGTGCAATCCTCGCAATCAGCGACAAACTCGCAGCACGTCATTATCCTGATTTGAAGGGCTTCTGCGGACAGGAAATCTTCCTGCGCGGCATCCTCTTCGGAGCTTTGCACCCGCTCACATCGGGCGTGTCACACTCGGCACAATACGCTCTCCAAGGCGTTTTGAAAGCTGTTAACGACGGCATCTACAACTACCGCGACGACGTTTTGGAATACGGCCGCAAAGCCAAGATGATGAAGGACGCATTCCTCGCAGCAGGATTCTACATCACATACGATGAAGACCTCGGAGAGCCTATCGCCGACGGTTTCTATTTCACCTATTGCTACCCTGGTTTCCAGGGCGCCGACTTGGTCGAAGAGATGATGTACTACGGCATCTCGGCAATCTCGTTGGACACCTGCGGCAGCGACAAGCAAGGCATCCGCGCCTGCACCTCGCTCATCAAACGCGATGAGATTCCGGTGCTGGCCGAGAGACTGCAGATGTTTGCAAAGGATCATCCAGTGAAGTAAGACCTTAGACTTTAGACCTTAGACTTTAGACCTTAGACTTTAGACCTTAGACTTTAGTCGTTAGAAATTAGACTAAAGACTAACAACTAAAGACTAAAAACTAAAGACTAAAAAAGGATTTCGCAAGAAAAACGGAGTCCTTTTTTCTTTTTCAAAAACATTATAAAATTAATTTTCCAAAATCCTTGTTTTTGAAAAAAATCCTTCGTATTTTTGTACGTTTTTTAGAAACGAACTAGAATAGGCAAAATTCTAAACAAAATATCAACAAAAAATTAAAAATTATGGCAAGTTTCAAAGGAGCCATTTCTGTTGACATCGAGCGTTGCAAGGGTTGCGGCGTATGCGTCGTGAACTGCCCGATGAATGTCATCAGTCTGGCAAAAGAAGTTAATGGAAAAGGTTACAACTACGCTTACATGGCGGAACCTGACAAATGCATTGGCTGCGCTAGCTGCGGCATCGTATGTCCTGATGGAGTCATCTCCGTTTACAAGGCAAAACTGTAATCAAAATCATTGTCAAACATTTAAAAATTAAGCATAATGGGAGAATTAAAACTGATGAAGGGTAACGAGGCATTGGCAGAAGCCGCCATCCGCTACGGCGCTGATGCTTATTTCGGATATCCTATCACCCCTCAGTCAGAGGTGATCGAGTATCT
>Ga0129307_1002847_pt1 | contig 12313 bp, 10 predicted proteins | sample P1105metagenome_FD_94437 | JGI IMG/M metagenome (GOLD analysis project Ga0129307, IMG submission 94437) | Capybara group fecal microbial communities from Wisconsin, USA - P1105 metagenome | ecosystem: Host-associated > Mammals > Digestive system > Large intestine > Fecal | place: USA: Wisconsin... | reverse complement strand
GTCTAATGGACGGGGTCCTAAGAGAAGGCAGTTCAAAAAGCTGGATACGAATTGTATTACTGTCCAAATTTTTGGGTAAGGGTGACTCTTGAAAAGTGTCCACACTTATGGGTACAGTATAGGCCAATGGAAAGAACCCGTGGCTGACGGGTTCTTTTGAATAAAAAAACAGGTCTGTGTTTTTTTTGATCCATTGCTTGGTAATGTCCTTATAATGGTGTAAAAAGAGAAATCACAAAAAATGAGCCATATGCTCATCCTTTAGGTATAATGTAAATCAACCAAAACCCACAGCATACCAAGGAGGAATAACAAATGGCTCACCTTAATATTACACTGGATCAGGAAGAAATACTAGCCCTTCTTTCGGTGGATCATGACGGAGCGTTCCGGAAATTGCTCCAGGAATGCCTGAACAAGGTTCTCCTGGCAGAATCCACGGAACAGCTGGGGACTGAGCCCTATGAGCGTTCTGAAGAACGCAAGGACAGTCGTAATGGGACCAGAGAACGAGCTCTGAACCTTCGTGTTGGTACGATCACGCTCACGGTTCCCCGCCATCGGAATGTTCCATTTAAAACCATGCTCTTTGAAAATTACGCCCGCAGCGAGGCTGCCCTCGTCGCCGGCATGGCTGAAATGGTCGTCAATGCGGTTTCTACCCGAAAAGTTGAGAAAGTCATGGAAGAACTTTGTGGAACAAGCTTTTCCAAATCTACTGTCTCCAATCTCTGCAAAGACCTTTCCAAAGATGTAGAAGCATTCCGAAACCGCTCTCTTAACGGCCCGTATCCTTTTCTGACGGTGGATGCCACCTACTTCAAGGTGCGCGAGAACCACCGCATCATCTCCAAAGCCTTCATGATAGCCTACGGTACCAACAGCTATGGCAACCGTGAGATTTTGGGGTTCAACATATATCCGGAAGAGTCCACCAATACCTGGAGGGACTTCCTGGACAGTCTCAAGAAGCGAGGCCTGTATGGCACGCTGCTGGTGACTTCTGATGCACATGGCGGAATCAAGGCTGCCTTGCAGAAAGAACTCTCTGAAGCTGCATGGCAGCGGTGCCAGTTCCACTTCACTAAAAATATTGGTGAACTGACGCCCAAGAAGTACCAGGCAGGTCTCCGTGCGGAGGTCAATGAACTGTTTCAGGCAAAGACTATGAAAGAGGCCATTGAGAAACGGGATGAAATCCTTGCATCGTACAGCGAAGTGGCCCCCAGAGCGATGGCCTGTCTGGAAGAAGGATTCGAAGACACCATGACAGTCATGGTGCTGCCGAAGGGAATGAGACGGTTTTTCCGAACGTCCAACCATATCGAGCGTGTCAACAGAGAACTCAAGCGCCGCTCAGATGTTATTGGGGTATTCCCGAATGAAACTGCGCTAATGCGATTGATGGGCTCAACGCTGATGGAGCTGAACGAAAAGCGACAGGCAGGCAAGGCTGTCTTTTCTCACCAAAGCTACGAAGAAATGATGAAAAGTGATGTCCCTGCCGAGCTGAAGAGAGTGGCAATCCGCCAGATTAACATGGCTGCAGCCTAATGATTTCAACGCCTGAAGGAATTTACACACAAATTTGGACTTGACTCATTGCTTCTCTTGAGTCCTTCTGGAGAGGCAAGGACAAGCCAAAGACGCGTCCGAGCCAGCATCATACAATGGAAGGCAGCCGCAGCCCGGCTGCCTTCCTTCGTCCAGTGACCAGTGACAAGAGACCAGTGACGGAGCGGCGCTCAGGCGCCGCTCCCCTATTTCACCCACACAATGGTGGCGCCGAAGCCTCCTTCGTTCAAGGGGGCCATTTCTGTCTTCAGCACGTTGGGGTGCTGGTCCAGGTATTCCAGCAGACCTTTCCGGAGCATACCGGTGCCTTTCCCATGGACCAGACGGAACCGGTCCATCCCCGCCAGGAGGGCGTCGTCGATGGCCTTGTCCACATAGGGGATGGCCTCGTCCACGGTCTTGCCCCGGACATCGATCTGCACCGTGGCATCCTGGGCCTTCTTCACAAACAGGTTGTGCCCCTGGCTGGTGCTCTTCTTCAGGGTCCGGTGGGTACTCCTGGGCTGGCTGGGGGCTTCCTTCAGCAGCAGGCAGTCTTTCAGCTTCAGGTTCATCTTCATGATCCCGATCCGCACGGTGACTTCCTTGCCGTTGAGGGCCACGATGGTACCGCTCTGGCCGATCTTCTTCACGTACACTTTCTTCCCCACCGCCGCATTGCCGCTGGTGAGCCCCTGGCCTTCGGGCATGGGCTTCCCGTCAATGGAGAAGTTCTTGTTCAGCACCTTCCGGGACAGTTCCGCCAGCTGTTCCACCTTCCGGCTTTCCACCATGTCCTGGTTGGCCCGGAGCTCCTTTAAAATGGAAGTGGATTCCCGCCGGGCGTTCCGGTACAGTTCGTCCGCCTGTTCTCGGGCCTTCCGGAGGATGGCGTTCCGGCTCTTTTCCAGGTCCTGTTTCTGCCGGGTCAGTTCATTCTTCAGGTATTCCGCTTCCCGCTGGAGGGATGCGATCTCGTCCTTCCGGCTTTCGTACTCCCGGCGCTCCCCTTCCAGGTTCTGGAGCACCCGTTCCATATTGCTGTGGCCTTCCCCGATGAAGGTCTTGGCTTCATCCAGGATCTCCTGGGGCAGCCCCAGCCGTTTGCTGATGTAGAAGGCGTTGGAACTGCCGGGCACCCCCATGAGCAGCTTGTAGGTGGGCTGCAGGGTTTCCGGATCGAATTCCACGCTGGCGTTTTCCATGCCTTCATGCTCGTAGGCGAAAGTCTTCAATTCGCTGTAGTGGGTGGTCATGATGGTGAGCACCTTCTTTTCGTACAGGTACTCGATCATGGCCATGGCCAGGGCCGCCCCTTCGGTGGGATCGGTCCCCACGCACACTTCGTCCACCAGCACCAGGTCCCCTTCCCGGACCTCCTCCAGGATGGAGATCATGTTCTTCATGTGGCCGGAGAAAGTGGACAGGCTCTGTTCGATGCTCTGTTCATCCCCGATATCCGCATAGACGCCTCCGAACACCGGCAGGATGGCTTCTTTGGCCGGGACGAACATTCCCGCCTGGGCCATGAGGGCGAACACTCCCACGGTCTTTAAGGCCACGGTCTTGCCCCCAGTGTTGGGGCCGGTGATCAAAAGGGTGGTGAAATCGTCCCCCAGGTTGATGTCCAGGGGCACTACCTTTTCCTGGTCCAGCAGAGGATGGCGCCCCTGGGTGATCCGCAGCCGCTGCTGGAGGATCATCATGGGCCGGCAGCAGTGGAGCTTCTGGGCCAGGGCAGCCTTGGCTCCGATCAGGTCCACCTGGGCGGCGATGTCCAGGGAGCTGAGGATGTTGTCTGCTTCGCTTCCCACATGGCCGGTGAGGGTCCGGAGGATCCGTTCCACTTCCGCCTGCTCCTCCAGCCGGTACTTTTTGATGTCGTTGTTCAGGTTCACCACCGCCATGGGTTCCACGAACAAGGTGGCCCCGCTGGCGCTCTGGTCATGGACCACCCCGGGGAAGTTCAGCCGGTATTCCTGTTTAATGGGGATCACGTACCGGTCTTCCCGCATGGTCACCAGGGCATCCTGGAAGTATTTCTGGTTGTTGGGATCGTGGAGCAGGCTGTTCAGCTTATCCTTCACCCGGTTCTTGGCGGCCAGGATCCCGGTGCGCAGGCCCTGGAGCTTCACGGAAGCATTGTCTTTGATGTTGCCCTTTTCATCCAGGGCGCTGGACAGCTGCTTACTGAGCCGGGTGAAATCCCCCAGCTGGGGACCGTAATCCCGGAGGGCCGGGGCGTTTTCCGTATCTTCCAGCAGGAACTGCTTCAAATGACGGAGCCCATCGATGGTATCCCCGATGGCCTTGAAGTCTTCCGGCTCCAGGATGCTCCCCACCCGGGTCCGTTTCACCAGGGGGCTGATGTCCGTCATGCCCCCCAGGGGCAGCCGTTTCCTTTCGTCCAGCAGCTGGACGGCCTCAGCCGTTTCCTCCTGGGCTAGCTTCACCTGTTCGAACCGGCTGGAGCTCACCAGGTCCAGGGCCAGTTTCCGGCCCAAAGAAGTGCCGGCCTGGTCCGCCAGGAGCGCTTTCACCTTATCGAATTCCAATGTATTGACAGCAAATTTCGCCATGCTTACAAAACTCCTCTGAAATAATGGCCCCGGGTAGTGTGGGGGCGGTTTTCTTCCACCTGGGTGTCCCCGTCCAGTACGCCCCGGTACAGGGCGGTCAGTTCTCCCAGCTCTTCAGCGGTATATCCCCGTCCGTCGATCCGCAGCCGAGCGATGCCGGTCTTTTCCATTTCCGGCACATTGGCCAGCATGGACAGAGGGTGCCCGTTGAGCACATGCATCCGGCCGAACTGGTCCTGCTTCAAGGGGAACCTTTCCTTCTTCCGGTCTTCCAGGAAGCCCTGTTCCTTACAATGATAGCTGCAGGAACCTTTGTCCAGGTTCCCCAGGAAGCTGCCTTCCACGCAGTATTCGCTGACCATCATCTCCAAAGCCCCTTCCGCCAGACATTCGATGGGCAGGGGGCTCTTCTTCACCAGGCCCGCCACCTGCTGGAGGGTCAGTTCCGGGGACAGGGTGATGCCGGAAAAGCCCTGTTCCTGCCAGAACAGGATGCTCTGGCTGTTGTAGGCGTTCATGTCGTAATCCAGCCACAGGGGCAGTCCCAGATCCCGGGCCATTTCCACCAGCCCGTTGTTGGCAATCAGGAACCCGTCTGGCTGGAGGGCCGCCCACTGGCTGAGGGCATTCCGGAAATACTTCAGCTGGCCTTCGCTGACGATCCGGCTGGTGGCAGCCAGCCACTGTTTCCCCCGGGCCCGGACCCACCCGCTGATGGTCCGGTAATCTTCCAGGGTCAAAAGGGGCAGGCTGTAGCTGTCGCCCCCTACCAGCAGCACATCGGCCCCAGCGTCCAGGGCCACTTTGGCCTTGTCCAGGGTATCCACCAGCACACTGAGCTGGCTGTGCTTCCGGGTGCCATGGTTTTCCCGCTGCCGGAGCACTTCCCGGTGCCACACGGCCTTTTTCCGGGGTGGCAGGAAGGCGTCCAGCCGTTTCTGGGTCAGTTCCTCCACAGCGGCCCGACGGGCTTCGTTGATTTCGCTCATGGGAACCATGATTCCGTCATCCAGGTGGCAGATCAGTTCGCCCAGGGCAAATTCCGTGGTCCCCAGCCGGTCCAGCTGTTTCCGGACAGCGGCTTCATCCAGGGCGTGCTTCCGGGCCTTTTCTACGATGAACCCGGTGTGGGCAGAGCCGGTGTTCCCTTCTTCATCGGTCAGCCTCACTTCCATGGGCTGGCCCAGACGGGCCGCGACTTCCCCATACAGAGGGATCCGTTTCTTGTGGTCTTCCCCGAAATACTGGGCGGCGTACTGCATCAGTTCGTTGTCATAGGTCCGGAACACCCGGTCGTTGAGCCGGATGCCCCGGGGCACCGGGATGGTACAGCTGCTGCCGGAGCGGGCCACCGGCACCGGTTTGCCGCCTACGGTCATGTGGTCCACGGAAGTGCCCACCCGGCCCCCTACGCTGACCCAGAATTCCAGTCCGTCTCCCAGGTGCAGGTCCCGGTCCAGTTTCAGGGTACCGGCAGTATGGTCCTTGTTCAGGCTCTGGACCCGGCCCAGGAGTACCCCCCGGTTGTTGGGCCGCCGGTCGCTCATCATGGTCCGGCCCGGTTTCTTCACCATATAGGCGGTGGTAAAGTCCCGGTTGAAGATCTGTTCGATGTTGTCCCGATCTTCCTGGGGCACTTCATAATGGCCGGCCAGATAGCTGTCGATGGCCCGGCGGTAGATGTCCGTCACCACCGCCACGTATTCCGGCCGCTTCATCCGCCCTTCGATCTTGAAGGAACGGATGCCGGTCTCGATCAGCTGGGGCAGCACATCCAGGGTGTTCAGGTCCTTGGGGGACAGCAGGTAATGGCCTGCGTCCACCTTGGCCAGCATGTCCTTCCCGTCTTTGTTCACCAGGGTATAGGGCAGACGGCAGGGCTGGGCGCATCGGCCCCGGTTGCCGCTGCGGCCTCCGATCAGGCTGCTCATGAGGCACTGGCCGCTGTAGCACACGCACAGGGCCCCGTGCATGAATCCTTCGATCTTGCCGGGGGTGGTGCTGCACACGGTCTTCAGGTCCTTCAGGGTGGTTTCCCGGGCCATGACCGCCTGTTCCATGCCGTTGTGGTAGGTGAACACCGCTCCGGCGGAATTGGTCACCGTCATCTGGGTACTGGCGTGGAGGGGCAGTTCCGGAGCCACTTGCCGGGCCACCCGGATCACTCCCAGGTCCTGGACGATGATCCCGTCCACCCCGATATTGCTCAGAAAACACAGGTATTCCCCCAGGTCGGGCATTTCAGCATCATCCACCAGGGTGTTCACCGTTACATAGATCCGCACCCGATGGAGATGGGCAAAGCGGATGGCCCGGGTCATTTCTTCCGGTCCAAAGTTTTCCGCGTAGGCCCGGGCCCCAAAATGGCTCCCGCCCAGGTATACCGCATCGGCACCGGCGAAGACAGCCGCTTCCAGGGCTTCCCAAGTACCTGCTGGGGACAGCAGTTCGATATCTTTTCTTTCCATGATTGCTCCTTCTATTCCTTCTCAAAAGGAAAAGTTTCCCGTTAATCCTTCATCCATGACTATTTATTTTACCATATTCTTCCAGCTCTGGCCAGCGCCCCCGGGACGCAGGGGCATAAGAAAAGGGGGGTGTTGCGCGTTACGTGCAACACCCCCCTCGTCATACGTCAGTCGTCATACGTCATACGCTTTTGGAAATCAATTTTTCCAAATTGATTTTGAAATTTTAAAACCTGCTATAAGATTCAACTGGTTTTCTTAAATTGGGAGCCAGCATAGCTGGTTTCCATCGGCGTATGACCTATGACGTATGAAGGGGGTGTTGCACAACACGTGCAGCACCCCCTTCGTCATACGTCAGTCGTCATACGTCATACGCTTTTGGAAATCAATTTTTCCAAATTGATTTTGAAATTTTAAAACCCGCTATAACGTTCAACTGATTTTCATAAACTCGAAGCCAGTAGAGCTGGCTTCCATCGGCGTATGACGTATGACCTATGACGTATGACGTATGACCTATGACGTATGACGGGCTGTTGCTCATGCAACAGCCCCCTCTTATTCCCTTTTCTACCGTACCCGGAACTTGAACACCCGTTCCCGCAAAGGAACCGCCATGGTCTTGCCGTAGACGGCCTTGATCTGGTAATCCCCCGGCTGGGTAAAGCTGGCGAACAGGATGGTGACCCCTGGGGATCCAGCCTGCCCCGTAGGGTTCAGGAGAGGCAGGGTAAAAGAATGGCCCAAGTTGGCGAATCCCGGCTGGCTGCTCTGGTCCACCAGCACCCACTGGTTCCCACTGGTAGGATTGGCTTCCATGTACAGAGCCACCAGTTCCCCGGCCTTCAGGTCCAGTGTCATGTCTTCCGCGGCGCTGTCCAGTTTATAGCTGGTCAGCAGTCGGGCTCCTTCTGCCACATTGATGGCCTTCAACAGCTTCGTATAGGGAATCGTGGTATCCAGAGGTCCTTCCGGATGGGAAGCTACCTGGACGCCGTTTTCCGCGAACACATACTCTTTACCCTGGAGATACTGGGCATATTCCGCTGCATTGGTATACAGCAGATCCTTATCCTCCAGGACTTTGCCCCCGGATACATCCAGGTTCAATCCTCCGTAGACCTTCCGGTCCCCTTCTGCTTTCAGGATCACGCTGAACAGCGTGGGCCGGTTCATGGTCACTTCATAGGAAAGGACAGCCTTGCCTCCTGCAGCCTTGCCCAAGGCATTGGCTTTTTCCTTGATCAGATGGTTCAAGTTGTTCTGCTGGTACGCTTCCTTCAGCCCATCCACAAAGGGGACCTGGCCGGAGGCCTTCCCTTCGGAATAGTCCTGGCGCAGCAGGGTGGTATGGCCAAAAGCGAAAACAGGCAGCGGCAGAGCCAGGGTGATGCCCAATGCCAGTGCGGCTGCAGATTGTTTCAAATGCATGGATGGTTTCCTCCTTCGATATGCACAGCTGCTCCAGAGCGCCGCCCTGCAGCAGGAGCCGGGACTGGCAGTCAAAGCCGTCCCCGATTCTTTTCTTTTATTGTACACGAATTTGGAGGAAAGAAGGATGAAGATTTGAAGAACTAAAACACATACCGGGTATGGAACGGCTCCAAGACGGTGCGGTCCGGTTGGAATACGGCTTTTTCGTGGAGGCGGATATCCCTGCGGCTGGCCAGGATGCCTCTGACAAAAGCCCCTTCGTCCAGGGAAATGCCGCCGGTGGCATACAGATAGGCCTTGTCCAAGCGTACCTCCCTTCCCACCTGCAGCTTCCCGAAGACCAGGATCCGAAAATCGCCTTTTGCGGCAAACGGAGCTTCCAAGGTCAGATCCCGGCCGTGGACCAGCACTGCCCGGCCTCGGAGAGGGCTTCCCCCGCTCCAGGAAAGCCGCTCCGTCCCATAACAGAATTGCCCTTCCAGGGGCATTTCCCTCCTCCTGGCATCCGGCAGGGGCCAGCTCCTGACCTGGGAAAACACCTTTTCCTTAGCGTACAAGGCGTGTTCTGCCCAGCCGTTGGCCCAGATCCCCGTTTCCGGGAAAGCTTTCTCCCCTTCTGTACCCGGCATGGTGATTTCATACCGGCTGCCCTGCATCACAGGTTCCCCGGTCCTATGGCGGAGCTGGAGCCGTTCCTGCCGGAGCAGGTCCTGGGTCCCGCCTTTGGTTTCCAAGACAAGAGAGACTTCCGGGCTGTGGGTGCCCCAGGAAACCGGCGGCAGCCTGCATTCTCCAGAAGCTGCGAAAAAAGGTTCCCCTTCCCGGATCCGAGCCAGGCTTTTCACCAAGATGGCCCACTGCCGGCTCTCCTGCTGGAGTTTCTGGGTTTCCAGATCCTGGACCGCCAGGCGCAGGAGTGCCCAGGAAAAACTCCCCAGGAGAGCCAGCCCTGCCAGCAGCAAGGGGGTGAGCATCCCGGGCACCCGTTTACTGACCATAGGAAAACACCTCCTGGAATCTTTTTTTCACCCCCGTCTTCCGGTGGACCAGGGTCATTTTCCACAAAAGTCTCCCAGGGGCTGTCTGTTCCACCTGGAAACCTGTGACAGCGATATGCTCCGGGGAAATCGGATTGACCCCGGATTTCCTGCCTTGGGGGTTCCAGGTCCGCCGGTACAGGACAGGACAGCGGGAGGAAGGAGATTCCTTCACATAATAATCCCGCCGGGCGAACCCCGGTCCTCCATAGCACCGCACCACGGTTCCTTCCGGCCCTTCCGCCACCTGCACCTGTTCTACATCGAAAAGGAACCGAGCCTCCAGACGGGCATGGAGATCCTGTTCTATCCGGTCCATTTCCGCCTGGAGACAGAGCTGGCCCAGGGCTCGATATCCATGGGGAACTGCCTGAAGGAGCAGCCCCAGGAGAGCCATGCCCAGGAAAAGTGCCAGATAGCCTTCAGCCACCAGGCTTCCCGGGATCTTTTTCATAGCACCCATAGGTACAAAGGTTCCTTTCTCCCTGGCGAAGGGTCACTTTCCGCAGCACAACCCCCGGCATCCCTTCCACAGGGTCCCGCCGGATTTCTGCCTGGAACACGTTTTCCCAAGGGGGAGGCAGGGTCCCGTTATACAGCAGGTACACTGCTGCCCGGCTGGCTTCTTCCAGCGTACGCCGTGCCAAGCAGGATTTCAGTCCCGCCTGGAACATTTCCAGGGCCATGAGCCCTCCCAATAGGACACACAGACAGGCTGCCAGTCCATCCAGCAGCAGGAAGCCTGCCTCTTTCTTACGGTGTCCCATAACTCATCCTCCCGGTCACCGGTTCAAAAGTCAGCGTCTGCTCCAGCCCAGGCCGGGATACGTGCCGAAGGGTCAGGGTCAGGGGCGCTTCCACATTCCCCCCCGGCGTGAAGCCCCCGCCAGCCCCGGAAAGGACGATTCCCTGGAGTCCCATCCGGGGAAAGTCCAGGATGGTTTTCCGCCGGGTCCCGGCTGTTGCATAGAACTTTTCCCCATCCGGAGTGCAGCGGAAGCGGATATCATAATGGTGAAGATATTGGGTCCGCTGCTGGAGGGAAGTCAGGGCACCGGCCAAAGCCCGTTCTGCCAAGAGCATCTGTCCCTGGAAAAGCCAGATCCTCCCCAGCCCCAGACAGGGAAGGAGGAGCCCCAGACCCACAAGAGCCAGGCTCATCCCCAACAGGAGATCGGCCAGGAAGAATCCTGGCCGCCGTTTCCTTTCCTTTTTCATGGTTTCTCTCCGGAAGCGTTTCCCTGTTTTTCTCCCAGCTGGTCGCTGCGCACCGTATTGCCATTGCTCAGCTGTGCGGTGAAAATGACCGGATCAGCAGCCCCATCCTGGATCTGGATCCCCTTATAGTCTCGGTTGGGTACGTACTTCCCTTCCACCAGGGCAGCCAACGTCACTTCTTCCCCGCCTTTCTCCATCCGATACAGCTGGGCTCCGCTTTCCAGCAGGGCCATGTCCGAGATCAGCTGGGTGTCCCTGGACTTATTGATGGCATTGCGGATGGACGGCAGCAAAAAGGCAGCCAGGCCGCCTACGATGGCCAGGACCGCCATCAGCTCGATCAGGGTAAAACCAGGTTTCTTTTTCCGTTGGATCGTCTCGTTGCAAGTCATGTTCTTCTTCTCCTTTCAGTTCAATAAGGGCAGACCCTGGATCAGATCACACAGGGGGGACAAGAGGAGGGCCATGAGGCTGGCGCAGCCTCCTGCCAACAGGACCAGCAGGGCCGGTTCCAAAAGGGTCTTCCCGTTCTTCAGCCTGCTCTGGAAATCCTGGTCCAGGATATGGGCTGCTTCCGTCAACAGGGCCGGCAGCTGGCCGCTCTCTTCCCCCAGGGCCATGAATTCTACCGTTAAGGGACTGTACAGCAAGGGTGCCTGTCGGGCTGCATCTGCCAGGGAGGATCCAGACAGGACGGCCCGCTCCAGCCTGGCCGCCTGGATCCGAAAAATCCCGGCCGGCAGGATCCCTGCAGCCTGGGGAAGGGCCTGATCCAAGGGCAGTCCGCCCCGCAGGAGCAGTGCCAGGAGCCGTAAGAAACGGATTTCCCAAAAGGACCGGACCAGCCGGGATACCAGGGGACAGGAGAGCAGCCAGCGTTCTCTCCGTTTCCAGAGGGAAAGAGAGAGACCCCCCAGGGCCAGACCTCCCAACAGCAGGAACAGAGGCTGGCTCTGGAAAAACCGCTGCACAGCCAGCAGCCCCTGGAATCCCTTGCCAGGCTGCAGCCCCAAGGAGGCGTACAGATCTCCAAACAAAGGCAGCAGCCACCAGCAGAAACAGATTGTGATGACCAGGGCCAGGCACAAGACCAGGGCTGGGTACAGACAAGCTTGGAGGATCATTTTCTGATTCTCCCGTTTTTTCTGATAAAAAAGAGCCAACTGTTGGAAAACAAATGGCAGCTGCCCGCTGTTCTCTCCTGCTTCAGCCAAAGGCGCCGCCAAGTCCCCTGCCTGTCTTTTCTGCCGGGCCAGCACCTGGGAAAGAGACATCCCCCGCTGCAGATCCCGTTCCAGCGCTCGGCAGAAAGCCGCGGCTCCCAGGGATCCGTGTCCCTCCAGGGCCCGCAGAGCCCGGAGGATGGGCAGCCCGCCCTGGAGCAGGAGTCCCAGCTTGCGGAAAAAAGTCTCCCGTTCCAGATTGGACAGGCCTTTCCCTCCCAGGAAGAGCTTCCGGAGCGGGCTGACCGGACGGACCTGCAGGATATGAGGGAACTGACCGGCCAGTTCCAGCCCCGCTTCCTGGAGGCTTTCCGCAGCCATGATCCCTTGCCGGACTCTCCCTTCCCGGTTCCGGGCTTTCCAGCAGTAATAGGGCATTTCTTCACCTCCCTTCTCTTACTCCCTTTCGGGACAGAAAGGAAAAATCCTTCCCACACCGTCATTAAGTGCAAGAAAACCGGCATTTCGTGAAAAAGGGGGGTGTTGCATGTGCAACACCCCCTTCGTCATACGTCAGTCGTCATACGTCATACGCTTAGGGAAGGCAGCCAGGTTACGGCTGCCTTTTATTGTATGATGCTGGCTGGGACGCGCCTTTGGCTTGTCCTTGTTTCTCCTAAAAACTCTAGACAAGCAACGGATCAAAAGAAAAGTATAGTCCTATTTTTTATTCGAAAGAACCCGTCAGCCACGGGTTTATACTGTACCCATAAGTGTGGACACTTTTCAAGAGTCACCCTTACCCAAAAATTTGGACAGTAATACAATTCGTATCCAGCTTTTTGAACTGCCTTCTC
>Ga0129307_1002845_pt1 | contig 12324 bp, 7 predicted proteins | sample P1105metagenome_FD_94437 | JGI IMG/M metagenome (GOLD analysis project Ga0129307, IMG submission 94437) | Capybara group fecal microbial communities from Wisconsin, USA - P1105 metagenome | ecosystem: Host-associated > Mammals > Digestive system > Large intestine > Fecal | place: USA: Wisconsin... | reverse complement strand
ATTTGACAGCACGCTTTCCTGTCACATATTCTACGATTTCTTCATAATTACGTTTGTATTCATCAAAGAAACGCTTGCTAAGAGCTTCTACCGAGAACGCCTTTGTCACGTCTTTCAGAGTCAAGCCACTACTCGCCAGTTCCATAAACTGCCGCACGGCAGTTCTAGAACGATGACCTTCGCCTAGCAAATAAGTAAAACGGAGTGCATCTGTCGATGCTTTCTTGTAGGCACCTTCTTCGTTAAACGCCCATGATTCGCTCACATACGAAAAACGGAGCACGGATTCAGAATTACGGTAACAGAGCATAAATGCACCGGCAAAGCCAGCACCCCGCCACTGGGAACAGAGCAAATTTCTGATTCCAGCCCTATTCCGTTCAATGTTCACATGTTCCGAGAGATGGACTTCATATACGGCAATCTTATGGTCGTCCTGTAACGTGACGTCACCCAAATAAACCGCCTCGCTGGCGATTGCCTTTTCGACAGTCAATGTCGTAGGAGCCGCAAAGAACTTGACCTTTGCGCCGAAAACGCCATGGAGCAATTCTTGCCAATTACTCCTGTTGTATCTTGCTTCGACTATGTTCTGAATTTCTTGGGCATTCATGGCCATCTCCCTTAGCTAAACGATTCTGAAAGCACAATTTCGGGGTCCGATTCACTTTCACGTTTAAGGTTTTCGTTTGCAATGAAATAGGCATCGTACTTCTTAGCCATTTCAAATATTTCGTTTTGGACTTGTTCTCGTGACAATTTGCCGCGAGAAAGCTCCTTGTGCATTTTTTCGAGCCTTCGAGCAACAAAAGCGATAACGCCGTTTTCGACAATAGCTTTCAGGTGTTGCATACGAAGCATTTCATCGTCATCGCGAGCCAATGGCAGGAATATATTCAAGAGGCTTAGAGCTATACCGACTTGAGCACCAGCATTTATCTGTTGAGCGTTAAGGTCTGTGGCTGATGCTTCTTCGTATTTGATTTCTGTAAATTTTTCAATCGCCTTTTGAACATGTTCGTGATGATTTTCGATGAGTGGTTTTGCTTGTTCTTCTTTCGATGCCTTGAAATAGTTCATCGCCTCAACAGATGATAGTTGTTCTGTAGAGTATTCACCGACCCTATAGAAAATTTTGCGATGGTTTGTTTTTAAGAATACGAGCGTGTCGTTATCAAGGGTTACACCATCTACTGTTATTGAATTGCGGCCAGTGCGACTCCTTAAGGAAATCTTTGAAATGCGATTGTATTCCTTACGGTCGTCATGATACAGGTTGCGTAATTCTTCGTAAAATGGCAATTCCTGATTTACATTTTCTTTGGTCTTTATTGCTATATCAAAGAGTTTATCTAAATCTCGGTCGATAATTTCTTCGGTGGAATAGATTTGATTATCTTCTCCGAAAGTCGTATGGAATGTTTGAATTTTGGAAAGAGCAATCTTATTCAAATTGATTTGTTGATTGCCTTGCCTAGATGGGTAAAATACATAGTTGTAGATAACCTTTGACTTGGAACCAATACGATTTACACGACCTATTCGCTGCATCAGTTTTGTCGAATTCCATGGAGTATCGTAATTGACGATGATGTTTGAACGATGCAGGTTTACACCTTCAGCCAACACATCGGTTGTAATGATGATGTTGAAATCATTCTTATGTTCCTTGGTGTAATTGGCATCAAAATTTTCGCGGATTGTGGAAAAGAGCTGGTTTCTGTTTTCACTGGAAATGACTAAAACATCTTTACGGCCTATGCGTTTTTTAAGATATTCTACTGTATCGAGCGATTCCGAGAACACGACCAACTTTTGCTCCAAATTTTTGGAGGTTTTGAAAAGTTCGTGGTCTAGTAAATCCTTGAATTTTGCAAACTTCGAATCTTCGTGGTCGCCAACGCTATTCCATTTTTGGCAAAGGTCGTCTAAAACAGCCTGGTCCGCTTCAAGCATTTTCTTGAAATCAGGATCAAAATCGGCAGCATGGAACTTTGAATTTTTGGGGTTATTTTCAGACTTTTGGTTTATCTTTTCTTCAATTTCGTCATTGCTCAATCCTAGCTCGTACATTTTGTTGATGTCTAAATCGGGAGCTATGAAGACACAATCGTTATTGAACATGTCAATCATGTTTTGATTTGCTTGCTTAAAATTGGCGATAGAAATCTTGAACGCGTAGAAACTGCTTTCTAGACGTTTTACAAGCCCGTTTTTGCGGATGCCAGCCAAGCTGCGAGAAATCAGTTCTGCATTTTCGTACAATCCCTTCGATTTTTCTTCGTTCAAAAACGCAATGGCTTGATAACGGGCGTAATTCAACTTATCCATCAGAATATCCATTGTTTCTTCGAACAAGTCTGCTACATGGTTACTTAATTCATATGTATTCTCGACTGGCGGATCTACCTTTGGAAAACCATTCAAATCCTTGCTGTAGCGAGGAATAGATTCTATATCGCTACGCGTTCTTCGCACCGTGATGGGCTTGATGATTCTGTCGCGAACTTTTTCAGCTATTTTTTTAAAGGCAGGCAAGTCGTAATCTTTTTGTGCCCGGAGTTTCTTGAATTCTACGATTAGTGGCGAAAAGAAATTTGTCAAGTTGGTTACGCCATCAATTGTACAGCGTCTTGGGTCTTGAAAAAGAAGAATTTGGTTGTAAATATCTGCAGGAGAGTTGTTCATCGGAGTTGCCGAAATGAGCATTACCTTTTTACGGAATCCCGGAATGCCTCCTTGATTGATGCGTGGCATTTTGCAAATTTCTTGCAATAAATTAAATTGCAAAGTTGTATGTGTGCGGAATTTGTGAGCTTCGTCAACTAGAATCAAATCAAAATCGCCTGCATTTGAATAATTGACATTGTCTTCGTCTATTATTTTATCAAGGCTTCCATTTGAAATAAATTCCGTCCTTTCAAATAGTCCGAAATCTCTAAAAGTTGATTTCCAGTTGTTTTCAACTGCTGGTGGATAAACGACAAGAATCTTTGTGTTGCCAAAACCATTGTCTATGCAGAATTTCTTTGCTATCATAGCTGCGACAACGGTCTTTCCAAGACCGACCACATCGGCTAAGAAGAATCCATCGTATTTGATGAGTTTTTGATAACCTTCTACAACTGCATCAATTTGATACTCCAATTTTGAATATCCTGGAGGAACATCAAAAGCATCGCCTTGATTTACATCAAGTTTGCGGTCGGAGAAATACTCCATAAGCATCTTGATGTAGATTTCGTATGGTGTTACATCACCTTTTAGATAAGTTGTCTTAATAGTAGTATCGACATCAACCGCTTCTATCGGACAACCACTAGCTTCATCCCAAAGCTTTTCGAATTCTTCCTTTGCGCCTTGAACATCTTCGTAATCGGTCAATTTTACATTGAACTCATACTGTAATTCTTTTGATATTCCAAGACCATTCCCACTCAGGTTGCTAGAACCGGTAATGACAGCGCCCATCGTGTATTCATTAAAGTTATCTGGATACAGCAAATAGATTTTGGCATGGATTTTTTTACTTGGATGAGCCCGAAGCTCTAGTTTTCCACTTGCGATATCGTCCGCCATCTGGCGGATGCCGTCTTCGACTTCTTTGGAATAGCGAGAGTGTTCTATGTCTTTGCGAAGCCGTTCCAGATATTCTTCTTTGAGGCTCTCCTCTGCTCCTAAGAATATTGTTCCTGCATTGTTTGCTTTAACGATGTACTTATCGACATCGATGCCAATAAGAATGCGAACTTTATTGATGGAATCCAAAAATGGGCGAAGTTCAAAGTATCCACTGGCTCGCAAAAATCCCACGACTGAATCAAGATTTTTGATATTCGGATTGTTTGTAAGAACTCCCTGAAATTCCTTCATCAGGGTGTTGCCGTCTCGGTTCGTAAAGAATCTTTTTGCCATTTGAACTCCATGCGAATGTTCGCTCTCATTCACACAGAGACCTTAGGCCAAAAATGTCCGATAACAAGAAAAGGACGCAGGTCGCTGCAATTTATCTGCGTGAGGCTCTCGACTGCCTTTAGACGATAAATGCAAACGACCCACGTCCCAAAACGGGCGACAGAAAACACAGCAAGCTTCGTATAGATTGCTTCGCCATCGGTTCGCAATGACTCGATAAACATTGCTGTTCTTGTCGAAATACACCTAAACGAGCCGCATTGCTACGGTTCGAAAATCGTATTTACGTGAGCGTTCGCCCTGTTCTCGTCTGAGGGAAATTGTCGAGATTTCACGCAGAGAACAAGAGCTAATAAACTCTTCAAACGAGTGTTGCAGAAACAGATTCCGGCATTTAATGGCATCGGATCCTTCGACTTCGTCCTACGGACTACGCTCAGGATGACACTCTTCAAAATCAAAAGATTCTGCAAAACTCTATGTCACAGCTTAATATAAGAAAAAATGCAAACAATAGATTGCAAAAAAGCATAAAAATGCATAAAACAGCTAAAGGAGATCCCCGCCTTCGCGAGGATGACAGCTCTGGATCCTATCACCGCTTCGCGGCTCCAGGATGACTGAAGTTAAAAGTAATCCAGCCACGCTACGATACCACTTCGGCAGGCTCAGTGGCCTTGTATCTCGCTATTTTTTACTGTTTAATCCAAAAGTCCCTTGAAAAAATCCATTTTATCACAAAAAGTCGTTTGAAAAAATCCTGAAACCGCTTGAAAAGTCGTAAAAAAAATCCATTCTACCGTTTAACGTTCAGACTGAACAAACTTATCGATACAATCTAGAATGTAGTTTTTACCTTGAGTATGCAATATTTCAGCGTTATCGGAAAGATACTGAAGTGTGCCTGTTTTTTCAAAAAAAAGAGCCACATCAGAAGCGGACATCTTTTTACTAGCCGCATATTCTTCAATACACCACGAAAGCCAAAATGCCATATCTTCAATTGCCATAAACTTCTTCCTTGTACATGTCGTATAAGGCGACCCGTCCCAAATGCCAAAGTTTTGTATTTTCTTCGCTCAGCAAACGAGACAATTTGGTCTTATAAAACTTAAGCACGGCCTCCGTCGCAGTCAAATGCTCCTGCAAACAAATTTCGTTGCATATTTTAGATACCTTGTAAGGAATAAAAATTCTGACATTTTCTTGTGTAATATCTGGAATCATGCGGAAACCGCCTTTACAAACCATCCCCCCCTACCGAACTTCCTTCACCACAATCCTCCCCTGCGGTTTGCGGTAAACTTCGGGAATTTCGTCTCCCAGGCTTTTCAAGAACTTTACCATGGCATCGCTATCGGTCATGACCTTGTCTGCAATGATTTCACTTTCGCGGAAGGCTGTAATTTCGCCGCCTTCGTACGCCACATAAGACGACAATCCGACGGTGTAAAGCGAATTTTCGTCGATGGCGACAAAGCCATTCTCCGTTTCGACCTGCACGTTTTCAATACGCACTTGTGCTGTTTCACCACCTTTCGAGGCCTCGACGACAGCCGTATAGCGGAGGCCCGAGACCTGCAAGAATCCGCCATATTCATTGGGCAAACGCGAAGCACCTTGTGCAAGAGCCTCCTTAATCTGTCGTCCGGTCGCACGAATCAAGCACATGCCGTTTGCAAAAGGCATCACGTTCAAAATGTCTTGATACTTCACAGGCCCTGCCGGTATCGTCACGCGGACGCTTCCGCTATTTTCAATCCCGATTTGCGCCCCCACAGAAAAACGCATGGCATCCGCCGCCAAATCGCCCAAGTTCGTCTCGCCTTTGCGGACCAAGCGTTTCCCGTCATCGCCATTGATTGTCAATTCAAATTTCGTATTCACAACAACTTTTTGCAAATCAACATCAGCCAAGGCTCGCAAGCTATCGTGCACCGCCGCGACTTTTTCGCTCAACGCAAAAACGCTATCCGTCGGAATCAACCGAGAATGAAATTTTCCATCATGAGTGATGTCGAGGATTCCGACATTCTGGAATTTCGTCCCCGTCTGCGAAACAAGAACGCTATCGCCATTAGCATTTACAACAAACGTTCCTTCAATAATGCTATGCGAATGCCCATCCAGCACAACATCAATTCCAACTGTATTTTGGACAACTTCTAACGAAGATACCGGCGGCACAAATCCCAAGTGAGCCAGAAGAATCACAAAGTCCGCACCGTCATGGCGAGCATTATCCACAGCAGATTGCACTAAATTAAAAATACTCTCCGCAGGGATATCGTACAACGTCTTTAACGAATCATCCGTGAACGCGTAAGACTCCCCCACTAAAGTTTGCGGCGTAAGAACACCGACAAACGCAATTTTCTTGGAGCCAATCTGCTTTAAAACGTAGGGCTTAAACAGCGGCGTCAAAGTTCCTTTCTGCACAAGGTTCGTACAAACAATTACTGCGTTCAAGGAATCCGAAAGTTCCATCAAACGCGGAATTTTATAATCAAATTCATGGTTTCCAAGCGTCACGACATCATAACCGACAGCGTTCATGAGCTTTACGACATAGCCGCCACGAGAGATACTCCCCATCGCACCGCCCTGCAAAAAATCACCAGACGAAACAGTCAAGACATCAGCCGTATCCGCAATCGCATCGCGAATGCCCGCAAATTTCGCATAACCCTCCATTTGGCAATGCGGATCGTTTTCATAAACAACCACGATGCTCCGGGGCGAAGCCAAACTTTGTTTGCCGCCCGACACCTGAGGCGGTTTCCCGGAACAAGAAAGTATAAATAAACTAACAGCAAACAGAAAATATTTCAGTAATTCCATAAATCAAAAAAATTCACGCTATGGCGGACACGCTCCGCCATTTTTTCATCTTGACGTTCTTCTAAAATTTATTCTGCTGTCGAAGCGATAGAATTTTAAAGTTCTTCGGCAAATTCATTCATCGGCTTGCGTACCGGGTGGCGCGGCGAAGGGCCTCCGTTTTCAGGATCCGCATAACCCACGTCGAGGAAGCAAGCGAGTTTGATGTTCGCCGGGAAATTGAACGCTTTTTCGATTTCGGCGGCATTGAATCCGCGGGCCCAGAGCGTTGCAAGCCCAAGGTCGGTCGCCTGCATCATCATCGAAGTCGTCACGATGCTCGAATCCATGATGCCGCTTTTAAAGTCGTCGTGGTACGTCACCGGCGAATAGACTTTGTTTTCATCGTAGCACACCATAATCACAACGGGGGCGTTGTAGGCCATACGCGAGATGCTGCGGAGTTTCGCAAGCGATTCCTGCGACTTGAGAACCTTGACAATCACCGGCTGGCCGTTTACCGCCGTCGGGGCGACGCGGCCCGCTTCAAGCACGGTTTCAAGTTTTTCGGATTCTACCGCTTTGTCCGCAAAGGCACGGCAGCTATAACGGTTCTTGGCAAGTTCAATGAATTCCATAAAAGCTCCTTTTACTTTTCTTGTATATGTACAAAAACAGTATTCTCATGTCAAGTTTGTTTATGGGAAACAGAATAAAAAATGATATATTTCATTATGAAAGAAGGATTTAAAATGACAACTAAAAAGACGGCCTCGGGCCAAACCATTACGGTCGCAAAAGACAAAAAGAATTTGATAAATATCATCAAAAACCGTATCAAGACCAACGGCAACAATTGCGATCTGAATGATATCGACGTTTCTCAAGTAACCGACATGAGTCGTTTATTTGAGAAAAGCACATTCAACGGAGATATTAGCAATTGGGATGTGTCGCATGTTCAAAACATGGCCTATATGTTTTCGAAATCCAAATTCAACGGAGACATCAGCAATTGGAACGTTTCACATGTTCAAGACATGCACTTCATGTTTTCTGATTCCGAATTCAACGGAGACTTAAGCAAATGGGACGTGTCGCATGTTCAAGACATGAGCTTCATTTTTTCGGATTCCAAATTCAATGGAGATATCAGCAAATGGAACGTGTCCAAAGTCAAGGACATGACACAAATGTTTGCTGGTTCTCAATTTACTGGCGACATCAGCCAATGGAACGTTTCCCGTGTTCAAGACATGAGTTTCATGTTTACGGGATCCAAATTCAACGGTGACATCAGCAACTGGGATGTGTCGCATGTTCGAGACATGGTTGCAATGTTTGAAGATTCTCAATTCAATGGCGATATTAGCAATTGGGATGTATCCAAAGTCAATAACATGGTCAGATTGTTTTCACGTTCTCAATTCAACGGTGATATCAGCAAATGGAATGTGTCCAAAGTCAAGGAGATGATGCAAATGTTTGCGGGTTCACAATTCAACGGGGACATCAGCAAATGGGATGTATCACATGTTCAAGACATGTTGGAAATGTTTGCAGGCTCCAAATTCAACGGTGACATCAGTAATTGGGATGTGTCCAAAGTCAATAACATGGCCGGAATGTTTAAAAATTCTCAATTCAACGGAGACATTAGCAATTGGAACGTTTCCAAAGTCCAGGACATGCCCAGAATGTTTGAAAAGTCTCAATTCAACGGAGATACCAGCAAGTGGGATGTGTCCAAGGTCAAGGACATGGAGGAAATGTTTGCAGGCTCCGAATTCAACGGTGACATCAGCAATTGGAATGTTGCTAAGAAAACAGATAAAACAGATATGTTCAAAAAATCACTTTTGGAAAAAGAAAGAAAACTCCCCAAGTGGTATAAAGATTAATTCTTGATACAACGGACAGGAATCAAAGCGGTACTTTCCAATTCTTTATCTGTACTGTAAGTGGTCTTTTCGGCATCAGTTATAACGAACGAGCCGTCTTCTAGCCAGAACAAGTTCGAACCAGACAAAAAGAATTCCGGGATTCCATTAGAGTATTTCACGCCGCCATCCCTACGCAAAGACAAGCCGAATTCATCCGTCGCAGTTCCATTTCCAATCACAAACAGTTTCTTTAAATAAGAAGTTCCCTGTTCTTCAGCTTTTTCCATAACACCATTCCAATCAGCTCTAGTCGGCAACCGCCATCCTTTGGGGCACACATTTTTGGCAGCTTCGAATGTATAGAATCGGCTCGCCCCATCACAATCGCCATAGATCATGAAGCTAGCATCAGGTTTATACACAACTTTCGCACATAAACTATGATTCGTAATAAGAGAATCTTTATATTCGTAATAATCCATATCCTCAGATAGCCAGGTTTGGCCTTTAAATTGCGTCGTTCTGTATGCTTGAATTTCGCGTGAATCAGCCATTACTCCATAACCATAATCAGGATTAAAGAAAAGATAAGCAGGCACATTGGCGGATTGCGACAGATCATACCACGAATATTCATAACAAATGTAGCTCGTTGTTTTTCCATTTTTTTCATCAACTGTGATATAAGTACCATTTTCCGAACAAAGGGAGCCGTTCTTTTCTTCCTCACGCATAAAGAACGATATCCATTCGCCGTCTTCACATTTAAAATGATTCTTTCCAGAAGAATAAATTGTGCCGTAAAGTTCCTTGCTGCAATATGGCATGCCAATACATTTTCGCCAAATATTACGCATGATGGACAAGGGATGTTGAATCTTTTTTGGGTCATACGCACATCCCATGTGTATAAACTTTCTAGGCAGTTCATCCAAACGGTCATAAGGCTTATCAGTGATGCAATAATTTCCCGAATCAAGCGTGCCATCTGCAAAATCGTCAATTAGCGTCTGAGAAAGTTCGGTTTCTGAACTTTTGTACAAATAGAACAACGTATATTCAAGTTCGGATAGTGTTATACCGTCATGTCCACTGAGAAAAGCAAACTCCCCCAATTCAATGCATTTATCATACACGCCTAATTTACGGCAAAAATCATGGAAAGCAGAATCCCTTGCCAAAGCAGCATCTAATCCTTCATTTTCTAATTTTTCAGCTCGTCCTAAAAAATCTTCAGAAAAAAGAGAATTCGTTATTTCAAAATGTTCCTGAAGTAGCGTATCCAAACCTAATTCCCGATAAAGTTCTTGGGTTGCTACATTCCTTGCAGAGGCACTGTCGAGGCCTTGCATTTCAAGGACGGCCACACGTTTTTGAATAAAAGCGTCAATTACGCCATAACTTGCGGGTTCCTGATTAGAATAGAAAGCCACGCATCCCGTGACCGCAGGGAAATTAATTTCGCTTACACTGGAAACAGATATATCGGCAACATTGAACGATGAAGAAGAATTTTCTGCAGAACTGGATGAAGATTCATTTTTGCTAGAATAGACGACTTTTTCGCTTGAAAGAGCCGTTTCTTCGCTAGAGGATAGATTGTCTTTCGAGGAAAATTCTTCGCTAGACGATAAAATTTCGCTGCTAGAAGAAGACGAAATTAAAGATTCAACTTCAAATTCGTTGATATTGCTTCCGGAATCGCCTCCACAAGCCCATAATAAAAATAGTATCAGCCCCCAAGCAAACCTTTTATTCATACAATATAATATACACTTTTTCAGTCGAGAAAAAAAGAAAAAAAATGTTGACCATAGTTATTGGTTGTTGGTCAATAGTCAATAGTCATTGGTTATTGGTAGTTGGTCATTAGTCATTAGTTGTTAGTTGTTGGAAATGCAAAAAAGTACGTTTATAAAGGGATACTGCGCACTTTGAGCATTTAATGGCATTCCATCTTTCGTCTTTCGTCTTTCGTCTTTCGTCTAATTTCTATATTTGGCGACATGAAAAATTTTTACGTCACTACTCCGATTTATTACGTCAATGATGCCCCGCATATCGGGCATTCCTACACGACTGTTCTCGCAGATATCCTGACCCGCTTCCACAAGATTCTGGGCTACCAGACATTTTTCCTGACCGGCACGGATGAACACGGCCAGAAGGTGCAGCGCGCCGCTGCCAAACGTGGCGTGACACCGCAAGAACACGTGGACGAATACTACCACCGTTTCGAAGACCTGTGGAAAAAGATGGGGATCGGTAACGACTTCTTCATCCGCACCACGATGCCCGAACACAAGGCCTACGTGCAGGAATGCCTCCAGAAGCTCTGGGACAAGGGCGAAATTTATTCGAAGGAATACGAAGGCTGGTACTCCGTCGGCGAGGAACGCTTCTTCAGCGAAGATGAACTCGACGAGAACAAGTGCGATCCCATCAGCCACCGCCCAGTGGAATGGCTCAAGGAAAAGAACTACTTCTTCAAGATGGGTTCTTACCAGCAGAAGCTGATTGACTTTTTGGAAAGCCACAAGGACTGGATTGTGCCGGACTACCGCTGGAACGAAATCCGCGGGTTCCTCCGCCAACCGCTGAACGACCTCTGCATCAGCCGTCCGAAGATTCGCTTGAGCTGGGGCATTCCGCTCCCGTTTGACCCGGACTACGTGACTTACGTCTGGTTTGACGCACTCCTCAACTACGTGAGCGCTTCGACCGCATTCCACAAGACTTATGCCGATGGCACACCGATTTGGCCCGCTACTTACCACCTCATCGGTAAGGACATTTTGACGACCCACAGCGTCTATTGGCCGACCATGCTCATGGCCCTCGACATTCCGCTTCCGCAGCACATCCTCGCCCACGGCTGGTGGCTCGTGAACGGCGGCGAAAAGATGAGCAAGTCCGCAGGCAACGTCGTGAATCCGATGGACTACATGGAAAAGTACGGCATCGACGCCTTCCGTTACTTCCTCGCCCGCGAAATGGTCGTCGGTCAAGATGCAAACTTCACGCATGACGGCTTTGTCCGCCGCATCAACAGCGACCTCGCCAATGACCTTGGCAATGTGCTGAACCGCGTCCACCGCTTGGTGCTCAACAACTTTGAAGGCAAGCTCCCGGCCCCGGCAGCACTCGACGAAGCCGCGAACGAAGTCATCACCATCGCAAACCGCGTTCGCACGAACGTGATGGAATGGATTCCGCAGGTCAAGCTTTCGCAAGTCGTCGAAGAAATCATGACGCTCGTCCGCAGCGTGAACCGCTACCTCGAAGTCAAGGCCCCGTGGAAACTCGCGAAGGACCCCGCCCTCAAGGACGAACTCGCTACTGTGCTTTATGTTTCTGCTGAAGCCGTGCGTCTCTCGCTCAGCATGCTCTGGCCGGTCATCCCGGGCAAGAGCGAAGAAGGTCTTGCGATGATCGGCAGCAAGTTCACCGACCAGAACGACCTCGTCTGGGGCATCCTCAAGGGTGGCGAACAGTTCGGCGAAGGCAAGCCGCTCTTCCCGCGTATCGAAGAAGAAGTCAAGAAGCAGCCGCAACAGCAAGCCAAGCCGAAGCAGAACAAGCCGCTTATGGCAGCAGATGTTCCGGCCGCTATGGACCTCCGTGTTGCACAAATTAAGGAAGTCGCCGACCATCCGGACGCCAGCAGCTTGTATGTACTGAAGGTCGATGCCGGCGAAGGCGAACT